>Ga0209541_10009617_pt1 | contig 15630 bp, 17 predicted proteins | sample RifCSPlowO2_01_FD_184027 | JGI IMG/M metagenome (GOLD analysis project Ga0209541, IMG submission 184027) | Groundwater microbial communities from Rifle, Colorado - Rifle CSP2_plank lowO2_0.1 (SPAdes) (version 2) | ecosystem: Environmental > Aquatic > Deep subsurface > Groundwater | place...
CGTCATAACGGTTTTTACTCCTCAATTGGCCCAGATGCCAGCCACCGAACTTCAAAAATCGCTTTATCAATTGTTGGCGCAAGCCGGCGTTATTGATAACCATAACTCCAATCAAGCTCATAAGAATGATATTATAGATACGAAGGAGCCAAAGTAGTATGTTCACCACTCTAATCGTGCAACCGATTTTTAACCTGTTAGTGCTGATTTATGCACTGCTGCCTGGGCATAACTTTGGTCTGGCTATTATTCTTTTCACGGTGTTAATCAGGCTGCTTATGCAGCCGATGGTCAAAAAACAGCTGCACCAAGCCAGGGCGATGCGCGAGCTTCAGCCGGAGCTAAAACGCATCAAAGCCGAGACCAAAGGCAACCGCCAAAAAGAATCGCAGATGGTGATGGAACTTTATAAAGAGCGCGGCATCAACCCATTTTCACCGATTGGCTTGCTAATTATCCAATTGCCGATTTTTATAGCCCTATATAGCGGGTTGAACCGCATTGTAGTTGATCCGCACGCCATAGTCTCGTTTTCCTATCCGGCCTTGCACAACCTAGACTGGATGAAAGCTCTGGCCGCTGATATTACGCGATTTGACAGCTCTCTTTTTGGGATTGTTGACTTAACGCGCAGTGCCATGAGCAAGACTGGGACCTATTGGCCAGCGATGGTGATAGTGTTTGGCAGCGCCGTTATGCAATATTTCCAAAGCAAACAACTTATGCCAACCACCAAGGATTCTCGCGGCTTGCGCAAGATTCTGAAGGACGCTGGCACTGGCAAACAAGCCGATCAAACAGAGGTCAACGCGGCGGTTGGGCGTAGTACGCGTTTCCTCTTGCCGGCCATGATATTTTTCTTCACGGTAAATATCGCCTCGGCTTTGTCGCTGTACTGGTTTACCAGCGGTTTGGTGGCGTTCTTACAGCAAGCCAAGATTCTAAAACAAGATGAAACGGAGCTAGAAACCATCGCCGATAAAAACAGCAAAACCGTCATTGAAGGCGAAGTTATCAACAAGGGTTCTTCTGACCATCAGCGGGTCAAAAGCTCTAAAAAGGGCAAGCGCAAACGAAGGCGAGGGCAGAGATGAGCGACGATAAATCCAAGATGGACAGGCAGGGGCTGGAAGAAGCCATCCTCTACGCAAAAAAATACATAGAAGATTTGTTGTCCTTTTTTGGGCTTAATACCGATGTTTATGCTACTAGCAGCGATGATGACGAAGTTATTGAGTTACACGTGCCCAGCACACACCTCAACGGCTTTCTAATCGGTCACAACGGCGAAACCATGCACGCCATCCAGTTTATGGTGGGCACGGCGCTCAAGAATAACGGCCACGCCTCCAGCCGGGTTAGCGTAGACATCGCTGATTATAAAAAACAGCGGGCGCACCACTTGGCCGAATTTGCTCAGCAGTGGCTAGATGATGTTAAAAAAAGCGGCAAACCGATGGACTTACAGCCCATGAACGCCGCCGACAGACGGACTATCCACAAGTTAGCTGATGAGCATGGCTTGACGACAGAATCTGTCGGCGAGGGCCGCGACCGCCACATCATCCTCAAACCCACGGATAGCGACCAGTAAATAGCAATTAGAAATTAGCAACCAGAAATTAGCCACCAACAGCTATTGGCTGAGCTTTGCTTTGTATACAAAAATTATAGCGGCAGAAAATACTATCGAGGACACGATGATTATCAACCAGAGGGTTTTATTTGATTTATTAGTAACGGGGTTGGGCGTGGTATCGGCGTAGTTGGTACTATTTGGTTGATTTGGAGGTGTTTGTTGCTGGATTTGCGTGCTGTTTGATAAGACTTGCGGGTTGTTTGTGGCAAATACGGTTGGCATGGGGGTTTGGGTACTGTTTACGGTAGTAATTTGTATCGGCGTGGCGGTACTCGTTAACACGGTAGTTTCTAGCGGCGATTTATTTTCAATGGGCGGGTCAACAATTAGCGGTGGCTGGTCTATCAGCGGGTCGCAGGCGTCATCAACCCCATCTTTATCATAGTCAATGCCGCTTGGATCCGTTGCTGTGCATGGGTCGCTGGTGTTGGGCAACCCGTCGCCGTCAAAATCGATTTCGCTATCTGCCACGTAAATCGTTTTATAGATGTCAACGTCTTCGCCGCTGGCATTTTGCCCGTAAATGTGAACAGTATGAAACCCAGTCGGCGTATCGGCCGGAATATTCGCATTAACGGTTAGATTGCCCAAGCTGTCGCTATTAAATGTACCCAAATTAACGGGGGTAGAATTAAGCCAAACGGTAAAGCCGGTGCTTGCTTTTAGGACTACCTTGGCGGCGTTAATCGTGGTTTGCCACCAGCCTTGCCGATAAACCACGTCATTACTGGTGCGGTTGTCATTGCTAATTATGCGAACTTGGCGGTTGCTTTTGGGCGCGTTTAGCAAAGCTATGGACGAGTTTTCCGCCGGCAGGGCGGCCGTTAAGTCTGGTTTGGGCATTGGGGCGGTGAAATTAGCCGTTTGTGCCAAGATTTTGTTTTTTATCAAATATTGGCCGTAGGCGTTGGGGTGGTAGCTTTCGTTGCCAACTGGACCGTGCACAAATGGCAGGTTGAAGATGTCATTGCCGGCCGTCAAACCATTGACGGCGACGTTCCAGCTATCTGTTTCGCAAAGACGATTGCCGACGAGGGCGTTTTCTGCGTCTACATAAACTACCCCGGTTTTATTGGCGGCGGCTTTGACTACTTGGTTCAAATAGCTAATAAGTTGGTTGGAAAATTCTAGTTCTTGCTGATTGAGCCGGACGTTTGCGGCGCAGGAGCCAGTTGGGTCAGCTAATTGTGGATAACCGACTACGTATATTTTTACTCTGGGGTCGCTGTTATTGATTAAATCTTGGTACATACCGGTCAGGCGGGGAAATTGGGCGTTGATTTCCCGCACAATTTCTAAGCGGTCTTCGTAGCTGGCATAGCAAGTATCTGGCTCCAGGCAGTGCAAGATCTTGTCTTTAAAGTCTATGTCGTTGCCCACCGCCGATATAGTTATAATGCTGGGTTTGTAGGTTCTCACAAATCTATTTTGTGTTCTATATCCTGCCAAGAAACCGTTTAATATTTCATCATCATAGGAAGATGTTTCTTTTCCTTTAGCCTGCGCGTTTTCGTTATATTTACTCGATGTGCTATTAATATCATCTATTTTTGCCCCAGAGCAGGCAATAGACTCATACTGATTATAATTCAGGGCTGAACCAATCAAATACGGGTAAGATCTCTGCGACAAATGGCATTTGTTGATGCTAGTATCAGTGATTGCTTTATATTCATAAGCCCCTTCGCCAGAGGCAAAAGAATCGCCTAATCCCAAATATTCCCAGCCAAACGATGATTGCCCAAAGGCATTCAATACATAGCGCGCTCTTGTATAAACATTATTTTTCAATTTAGTACCGATAAATCTCAAAGAATAATCATTATTAAACCTTATTCTGCTTGCTCCGGCGTAATCCGTTAAATTTTGACGCATAAAAGGCAATAGATCTTTGTTTTGGCAGGCCACGCTGGCAGTAATATGCAATGGGACTGGCGCGCAACTAGACAGATCATATATGCTAAAAAACGTAAAACTATCTGACGCTACCACCGCATAGCGCCCATCGCTGGTTATAGCTGTTCGCGGGGATGGGTTTACGCCGCCCCAGTAATTAAAGTTTGGCCCAAAGGGTAGAACTTCAAACGTCTCTAAATTTACTCGGGCCATGCCAATATTAGGCAAACCGACTATCATCCACTTGCCATTGGCGGAAAATGCCAGTGCACCAAAATGAGCTATCAATGGTATCCCAGACCCGTCTTTCAGAACGGCATTTGGAGGCTTCGTGATGGAATGTTCTACCGTTCCGTCGGTCAACATTCTACTGCTAAGAGCGCTGGGAAAATCTGAAGTAAAAGTTAAATTGTCGCCGGAAACCTGCAGCCCGATTGAGGAATTAGGGATGGGGACAACCTGGGCCTTCACAGCAACTCTATATTGCAATATCGGCCCGGCTATAGACGAACCAGGACGCTGGAGGTTGCCGTTGCTGTCCATGGTGCCATAGTTGGTATCCATAACACAGCTCTGAGAACTTAGTTTGGTAGCGGGCGTTGGTAATAATCTTGCTTGGCGAGTGATAACCTCTCTCATTTCACAGTCATAATTACCGGTGTTGCTGTATGGCAATTCGCTTAGCAACACGTCGTTAATTTTTTCTAGACTAGGCTGGGTGGTACCAATCCATGATGGAGTTTGGGTGTCAGCCGTAACTTTAATTTGTGTGCCGAGTAGACAAATTATCAACAGCGGAACAGATAAGCGAAGATACCTGCCCACTGCAATCTTGTTCATTGCCTAACTCCTAAACTATTAATATATGGTATAAAGGGTTACGACCGAAAAAGCAATAGCGAACTAGTTTTTAACTGTAAAATGTTCAGCTTTTGCCGGCCCACCACATCCTAGCTCCACTACAATATTTTGACTGTTATTAAGAAAAGATATAGGTAATAAAGCATTATCGTAGGACGCATATTTATATGTTAAATAACAACTTATTTTAGTTAATTTTTCAACGAGATCTTCGTTAACCTCCTGAAAGTCTTTTCTGTCTTTTAAGGCTGAGAAAGAATGGATTTTTGGCACATACGTTATCGAAAAGTTTTGACGAGAGCCTGTGAACATATTGTTGACACTCGTTAATATAGAATTTGCACTACCTTCATTATTTACAGAATAAACGAACAGAATATCGGTGCCACAACTCAGTGGTCCTTTGCCATATACTCGGTTTGCGTAGGCGCAGTTATTATCTTTTTTGACCTCGTCGGGTTTGCCGACTTTGGCTACTATTTGGTTATAGACTTCGTCTAGGCTGGCCTCGGCTTTGGTAAATCTTTCTTTGTCTTGGCGGATAGAGTAGGGTCTATAAACAAAAACGTAACTTACCGCGGTCAAACCAACCACAAAAACTAAAACCAAGAAAATCTTATTGGCATATTTTTTAATTGTCCGCCAGTTAAACAGATTCATTACCGTCCATTGTACAACGTACAGGCAAAAGCGGAGAAATTTTCTATTGACAAGAATAATAAAAGTAATTACAATGTAATTACAATTAGTAATGAGTAAATCGAATTATGAAAGCATCAATTATAAAAATAGGCAACTCTAAAGGGGTTCGCATACCGAAGGCGCTATTAGAGGAAAGTAAGCTACGCGATACTGTAGATTTAAGTGTTAAAAATGGCAAAATAGTCATTAGCTCATTGCCCGTAAAAAAGATACGTTATAACGAAGAATATCTGCTTAGTTTAAGTGCTTTACAAGATTGGGATACACCAGAAGAAGATGAGGCATGGGCATACCTCCAGTAGGCAGTGTTGTTCTACTGCCATTCCCTTATGCCGACTTTTCCGGTTATAAAAGACGACCAGCTTTGATAGTGGGACATGCTGAATTTGGTAATGTGATAGTTTGTCAGATTACAAGTAAGCCCCTTTCAAGTAAACGAGCTATTAGGTTAGACCCACCAGATTTTGAAACAGGAAATCTAGTGCTTATGAGCTATGTTAGACCCGATAAACTTTTTACACTTGACACTAAACTTATACAAGCCAACCTTGCTTATCTTACACTCCGAAAACAAGAAGAAGTAAGTAAAACAATTCAGAGCTTGTTTTAGGTCAACACCAGATTGTAAAATTGATCTATGCAAGCGCAAAAAACTGAACATACTGGGGCAAAGAATGGCGGTGGTTTTTGGGGTACTAGAAAACGCGCAAAACAATTCTCCAAAACCAAAAGACGCCAACAGGACAAAATAGAGGTAAAAGTGCAAAAAGAAGAAAACCCCACAGAATCTATACGTAAATGATGCGATCGCTTCAAAAGCGTATAGTTTTTGCTAAATAATTGTATGAAAAATCACGTTTTATTTCCGATCGTCAAAAAGTGGAGTTATTTTATCTACAACCTAGCACCTACAACCTATAACCTATTTCATTCTCCTAGGACTTCTTTATAAACCGCTAGGGTTTGTTCGGCTGTGTGTTGCCAGGAGTAGCTGGCGGCCACTTTTTTGCCTTTCTGTACTAAACTATGGGCCAGTTTTTCGTCATTAACCACAGCGTTGATTTTCTCGGCCATGTCATTTGCGTCAAGCGGGTCAAAATATAGCGCTCCATCTTGGTAAACTTCTGGCAGGCAAGTGGCGCTAGAGGATACAACCGGCGCGCCGTGCATCATGGCTTCCAGGCCCGGCAGGCCAAAGCCCTCGCTTAAACTAGGGAAAACATAGGCCGCGGTGTGCTCATATAGCCAGCGCAGCTGGCCTTCACTGACAAAACCGGTAAATATGACGTTCCCGGCGCCTTTTTGTGCCACGCGCTTCTCAAGCCGCTTGAATAAGTAGTTCCGCTTGCCGGCCAGCACCAAGCGCAGCTGCGGATTATCTTGGCGTAGCAAAATAAAAGCGTCGACCAACCGGTCTAGGTTTTTATGCGGATGTGAACTGCCTACGTACATAATAAAATCTTTACCGTCTAGCTCCGGTATTTCTTCGGGCTTGTCTGTTATTTCGTCGGCTGCCAGGTGAGTAACGGTAATTTTACGGCTATTTATATTGGCATAGCGGGCAACGTCGTCTTTGACAAACTCTGTATAGGTAATCAAATGAGCGGATTTGTGCGCCACGATGTAATTAACTAACTTATAAACTTGTTGTTTGATGGTGAAAATAAGCCAGTTCTTGGCAGGATTGCGAAAGCGGGCGGTAGTAAGGTCGTTCATGGTTGTAACTACTTTGCCCTGGTAGCCAATCGGCTGTTGGACCATCCCAAAATGCACCAAATCCGGTTTAATCTTGTGAAGTTGCCGCCACAAACCCAGCTGCTCGCCAAAGGTGAACTCCTTAAACCGGCAGGCCACTTTAGTAAAACGTTTGTTGCTCGGCTTCCAATCGTCCATATCCTTGGACCTTAGCAGTACGATGTAACTATGTTGGTCATCAATCTTCTGCAAGTCAGATAACAAATGCTTCAGATAGGTGCCAGTACCCGTGCCATTTAGTTCTCGCGCATCGATTACAATCTTACTTGAGGCGAGGCTAGTCATTTGTGTGGAAATCTTTAAGATAAACACTTGACATTTCCAATTTGGCGAACCTAAGAAGTTGTTTGTCGGCGGTTATAAATTTGTCAGCCTGGGCAATCTTTGCGGTCGCCAGATGCAGGGCATCTGGTAACTTAAGAGCAGGGTGTTTACGCCGAAGTTCAGCAGCAAGACTACACACGTTTCGATCGGCTGGATAGTCTCTACCCCCTAGACTTGAGAAAAATTGTTTGATAGGTTCCAACGACTCACCGCTCGGCATGCGCAGAACTTCACCAAGAACAATTGAAGAATAGACTACATCGAGCGTTCCGTTTGCGGTTGCGCGCATAATTTCAGCCGCTGCTTTAAAAAAATCAGTATCTTGGGCCTGTTCTAAAAAGGCGATAAAAACGTTGCTATCAAGCGCTACGACCATCACCAGAGTTTATTCCCATTCCTCATTGCGCATTTTGCGCAAGGTGGCTACAGGGTCTTTGCCCCAGGCGCCTCTGGAAATACCGGCATAGCGCATAATATCCGTTTTAGCTGGCGCCACCTTAGCAAAGGTTATTTCATTGTTGGTCACGTTTTTTACAACCATATGAGATACGTCGCGACCCAGATTCAACTTCTTACGAGCTGTTTTTGGTATCACAACCTGGTATTTGTTAGAGATAGTAACTTCCATAGTTCAATCTTATCAAAACGTTCAACAAAAGTCAACAAACGTTCAACAAAAAGAGATTAGCCAAGAGATTACTGTACAAGGTTGAACCTTGTACAGGCGGGATGGTTTTACCCGTAAAGTTGGCTGTGTGTACCAATAAAAGCAAAAACTATCGTGGAGCGATCTCGTAAATAATATAACGCCCTGACATTTCCGGTGACGTTTATGCTGTTATAGCCCCGATATTTGCCAGTCAAAGAGTGATTATTTAACTCTCGAGTTGTTGGCGCGATCATTAATTTCACAACTCTACTTTTGAACCTTAGCTTAAGTTTTGGGTTTAATTTTGAAAACTGTTTATCAAACTGACGGGTTGTCTCAAGTTTTTTCATAGCCCGTCGAGGTGTTTAAATAACTCTTCGGCCGTTTCAAAAGGACCGGACGTTTCGCCGTTTTTTATTTCTTTTTCGGCTTGAGCAATAATCTTTTCCATCTGAGGAGTCATTGGCTCGGCAGCGGTAAACTCTACATGCCCAGTAGCGGCCATCTCTCGCAAGTAGGCGTTAATGATTGTAGACAATGGAATGCCGATCTGCTTGGCTGTCCTCTGGGCATTAAGCTTCAGACCTTTGTCAATTTTGATTGTCATTGTAGTAGTCATAATACGTACCATTATACATACTTTGGTACGATTTCCCAAAATATCAGGTGGATATAGGCGGTGCTCTTAATTACTGTACAGGGTTGAACCTTGTACAGTAATTGTGCAGTAAGGGTGGGGGTTTGTTGTTCTCGCGCATCGATCGCAATTTTGCTCATAATTATCTATACTATAATACACCTGAGCTAAACTCGACTTACTCAGAATCGCTAATTTCCAGGGTGAATTGGCTTTGGGTGAAAACAGTTTTATCTGAAAGAAAGGTATCCTTAAGATACATTGAAAGAAGAAAAACTGTTTGCAGTAGAGATTAGTCGGCCTGGGGATGAGGGAGTTCTTAAGTAAGTCGAGTATATAACGTAATAGGAGAATTTATGTCCAAGCGAGCATTAGTAACCGGTATTACTGGTCAAGACGGTTCTTACCTGGCGGAATTGTTGCATAAAAAAGGCTATGAAGTGTTTGGTATTATGCGCGGCCAACAAAATCCTAAACGGGAAGCTACCGAGAAGTTATTACCATTTGTAAATATTATAGACGCGGACTTAACAGACCAATCATCCCTCTGCAGGGCGATGGAAACATCTACCCCGGATGAAGTCTATAACCTTGGTGCGGTTAGCCACGTTGGTTACTCGTTTAAGAATCCTGAATTGACTGCTGACATTACCGCAAAAGGCGTGTTGCACATGTTGGAAGCGATACGCTTATGCGGCAGTAAAAACACCCGTTTTTATCAAGCCTCAACATCCGAGATGTATGGCGGGATGGATTATAACAGGCCAAAAACCGGCTACACGGAAAGTTCACCTTTCCACCCGCGCAGCCCTTACGGCGTGGCCAAATTGTACGGCCACTGGATAAGTTGTAATTATCGGGAGAGTTACGGGATGCATATCAGCTGCGGCATTTTGTTTAATCACGAGTCGCCTCGGCGCGGCCTAGAGTTTGTAACGCGCAAAATCAGTAATTCCGTCGCTCGCATCAAACTAGGCAAGCAAAAAGAAATTATCATGGGTAATCTAGATGCCAAGCGCGATTGGGGCTATGCTGGCGATTATGTAGAGGGGATGTGGCGTATGTTGCAACAAGATAAACCAGATGACTACGTATTGGCAACCGGTGAAACGCATTCTATACGTGAATTTCTAGATATTGCATTTAAAGAAATCGGGATAAACGACTGGAAACCGTATGTCAAATTCGACAAGAAGTTTATGCGCCCCGCGGAAGTTGACCTTCTGCTAGGCGACCCTACAAAAGCCGAGAAAATCCTGGGCTGGAAGCGCGAAGTAGATTTCCCCGGTTTAGTCAAAATGATGGTCGAAAACGACTTAGAACTAGAGAAGGTTAACTAGAGTTTCTTTGAGGCTACGAAATCGGTGACAGTTTGCGCAAAGGGAATCTCTGGTTGCCAGCCGGTGTCAGCTGTAAGGAGCTCATTTGAGCCTCTAAGCTCGATTGGATCTTTTGGCCTGATTCGCGATTGGTCTAAACTTATCTTTACGTTTTCAGAACCTGGGATGTTGAGATGTAACTCGTGGAGTATATCTTCGCCACTATGCGGGGTTCCGCTACAAACGTTGTAGAGCATGTGGTGCAGGGAAGCTTTCTTGGCAGTAGCCAGTAGTACGTAAGCTCGTACCACATCACGAACGTCAGTGTAGTCGCGTCTTGTTTTAAGACTACCAACTTTCATTGGTTGCTTGGTGGCGAGGGCTGTTTGGAATTTTTCGTATAAGTCGGGAAGTATAAAGCCTAGTCCTTGCCCAGGGCCTATATGATTAAAGGGACGGACGACAATACAATCAAGGCCAGCTTGTTGTAGTTGCTCGGCAGTATCTTCCATAGCCAGCTTACTCTTGGCATATGGAGAAGTGTCATTTGCTGTCCTTGAGCTTTCGGTCAGTGGCATCGATTGATTGCTGTCATAGACTGCGCCAGTGCTAATGGCGATAAGACGCAAGGGTAGTTTTTGAGCTAGTGTCCTTTCTCCAATAAAACGTAGAACGTCAACGTTGATTTGCATATATAGTTCTGGCTCGTCAAATGATTTGCCTACATTGGCCAGACCGGCGAGGTTCACAATGGCTCGGTAAGGGCTGAGATCTAGTGATTCCACCGCGGTTTTATTGGCTAGATCGCATTGGAACGGGCGTTTCACTACTTCCTTCAGCTCTGGAGCCAGGGGTTCATTAAGAGTAAGGCCATCTACTTCGTAGCCTGCTTGGGCAAAGCTTCGTGCCAAATGCTTGCCCACAAATCCATTTACTCCACATATTAAAACCCTCATACCTTGCCTAGTATATCAAACTAGGAACTTTAACCCCTGTTTAGTATAATCTATGGTACGTGAAACGAATTAAAGCTCGCTACCGCTACTCTTTAATATTGCTCAAGCAGCTTGTTAAAAGCGATTTCAAGTTGCGTTATCAAAATTCTTTTCTTGGTTATGTTTGGTCCTTGCTTAGACCGTTACTATTATTCTTGACGCTTTATTTTGTATTTGCGCGTTTCTTAAAGGTTGGTGGTACAATTCCACACTTTCCAGTATACCTATTGCTTGGGATCGTTTTGTGGACCTATTTTACCGAAGTTACAAGTGGTAGTGTTGGCGCGATTGTTGGCAAGGGCGATTTACTTAGAAAAATTAACTTTCCTAAATATGTTGTGATTCTGGCCGGATCATTCTCGGCGTTTATTAACCTACTACTTAATTTTGTAGTTATAGCCCTGTTTATGATTTTAGGCAACGTTGACATAACTTGGAGGGCATTAATAATAATCCCGCTAATTGCAGAGCTGTTTATATTTTCGTTAGCCGTTGCCTTTTTCTTGAGTGCTTTGTTCGTCAAGTTCAGAGATGTCTCATATATATGGGATGTAGTAATACAAGCCGCTTTTTATGCCACACCCATCCTATATCCTCTTAGTCTTATACCTCACGGTGTTGCCAAGTTTTTAATACTTAATCCGTTAGCGCAGATCATACAGGATGCTCGCTATGCCCTAGTAACGCCAGAGACCGACACCATTTACCAAGTCTACGGCGGCGATAAATGGATTTGGGCTATCCCTCTTGGCACAAGTTTTATAGTTGTTATAGTAGCGGCCATATACTTTAGAAAACGCTCCAGATTTTTTGCGGAGGAAGTCTAGTATGAGCCAACAGCCAACAGCCAACAGCCAACAGATTGCAATTAGCGTTGAGGGAGTCTACAAAGATTTCAAACTTCCACATGAGAAAGTTAGCTCAATAAAGAATATTTTTGCGCACGCATTAGGCTACATTCGCAAGCGACGAAAATACGAAACACAACATGCCCTGCGTGATATATCGTTTGAAGTAAAAAAAGGTGAATTCTTTGGTATTGTTGGGCGCAATGGCAGTGGTAAAAGCACACTACTAAAGATTATTGCCGGCATATATCAGCCCACGAAAGGAAACATAGCGGTTCACGGTAAACTCGTGCCGTTTATTGAACTCGGAGTAGGTTTTAACCCTGAATTAACTGGTCGCGAGAACGTGTTTCTTAACGGTGCATTGCTCGGTTTTAGCGAAAAAGAAATTTACGAAATGTATGACAGCGTTGTAGAGTTTGCTGAGCTGGAACAGTTTATGGATCAAAAACTAAAGAATTACTCATCTGGTATGCAGGTTCGTTTAGCTTTTTCAATGGCAGTCCGCGCCAAAGCCGATATTTTGCTGATAGACGAAGTGCTGGCGGTTGGCGACGCAGATTTTCAAAAGAAATGTTATGAGTACTTCAGGAGCCTTAAAAAATACAAGAAAACCGTTGTGTTCGTAAGCCATGACATGAACGCAATTCAACAATTTTGTGATAAAGCTATACTAATTGAGGGGGGCGTGATTATTAAGTCTGGTAATTCTCAATTAGTAGCTAAAGAATACTCTCATTTATTCCTTCAGGATAATACCACTGACATCTCTCAGAAAAATAAACGATGGGGAGATGGCAAAATTTTGTATAAGAACCCTAAAGTATCATTCTCAGAGGATAGAAAGATTATTCAGATAACATCCGGTGTTGAGGTTTTAGAAGATGTAGGAACACCTAAATTTGGATTTTCTATTAAGGACGGAAGTGGAAGAGTTTTATTTGGGACCAACACCACTATTATTCATGCAGAAATAAAAAATATAAGTCCCGGGAGAAGACTTCAAATTAAATGGGCGGTACCAAATATCCTTAATTCCGGGGAGTATACAATAGACCTTACAATCAGCTATAGTGGTTTGGTAGCAGAGTGGTGGGAGGATGCCTTGAAGTTTACTGTTAATTCATCTTTTGATACACCATATATAGTTAACCCCACAGCTAGCTTTATATTAGTTGAAAGAGACAGGGAAAAATGAAACGTGTTCACACACTGAGTTATCTTATAACTGTATCGCGTGCACACTTTCTACCTGCGCAAATGCTAATTATTACCCTGAACCAAAAAACTGATTCAGAAATAGTAGTAGTTGGTAATTTACATTCTAATGAGGTGCTGGCGATCGAGGCTTTGGGGTGCAAATATATTGACGAGAACGAAATTGATTATTCTGGTCGTCTTCCAAATATAGAGTGGGAGGAGAAGTACAGGTCCTTTGGTTGGTATAAACAAATGTTTATACGGTTGTGTATCGATAGATTTATGCATACAGATCAAGTAGTAATTCTGGATAGCGAGGTTTTTGTATTCGATAATTGGGATGAGAGTAGGTTTTATGAGCCAGATACAGGTAAGCCCAAAATGTTTTATTGGATACCCGAAAAGCGAAAGCCGGCATGGGATTACAGAATGTATAAAGGGGCTGCTTATCTACTGAGCTTCTTGCCTGAGTTTAAAGGAGTAATGAAATATGCAAATTCCAATGGCTTCAAAAGACATATTTCTGGGGTGGTACTATTCTCAACAAAAAATGTTGCCTATCTGTGGGATGTTTTAGAGAAAAAGACAAATATAAGAGAAAACATTGACACTCTTTTTAATCATTCTCCTGATTTAGCGTTTTGTGATCACGATATATATGGGATAGCTGTCGACTATGGCCTTTTTAGTAAAGTTGAAGATACTGTGTTATCCAATGAGCTACTCGGTTGGTATGATAACCACGAAGATAAAGATTTTCTCCGATTCCAAAAAAATGCAATGTGGAGTATGTGCCAAAACTATGTTTCTTATCCTGACCCAAAAAGCTATTATAACTATATGAATAAAACGGCCAAGAGGCTTAGACGAAAACTACCTGCAATAAAAAAATACTGGAACAAATCTGACCCTGTCCTAGTTAATGGCTATCAGCAACTTTTTTACCGTGAAAAAGTGCTAAAAAAGTTTCTGGGCAAGAAAGTTATTACAAAAGTAAAGAGGTTATTAAAAAAATGAAAAAAACTATAGTAAGAGCTGCAAAAAGAGTAACCAGCTCTGTTTTAGCTGAGCAGCTGGAACAATTTAACCAACTTTGCAATGATGTACAGAATCTAAAAGATCTAACAGCAAGTTTCAACCAAAAAATCGGCAATTACGATTTTAGGATTGATAAGCTTAAAGCTTTGGCACGAGAAGTAGAGCCATACCAACCAACCTATGGAGTTGCTAATATCTTTTCTGAAGAACCGCGTAGAAGCAGCCTAGATAGATGCAGAGCTATTGAGCAGTATTTGGGTAACGTTGCAGGTCAGCGGATTTTAGACATTGGGTCATCTATCGGATATATTTGTTATTATTTTGCAGACAGAGGAGCTGTTTGTGAGGGTTGGGAAAACAACCCAAAGAACGCAGAAGTTTCACGTTTGGTGGGGGAAATAAATGGCATATCAGTTGATTTTAAGACTAAAACTTTAGACATGGAAACAGTAAAGACAATCAAACCAGGAGATTTCGACGTTATAACAATTTTAAGTGTGTTTCACCATACAACTCATTACAATGGCTTGAAATATACTCAAAAAATCATAGAAGAGCTTCTAAAGAGGGTACCAGTAATGATAGTCGAGTTGGCTAAAAAAGGAGAAGACCCCTCATTATTTTGGGACAAGTCACAACCCAAAGACGAGAAAGATATCTTTAATCTGGTAAGTAACAAAGTGACTATTGAAAAAATTGGAGAATTCAGCAATCACTTATCAAAAAAATCTCGTCCCATGTATGCAATCAGAGTCAAGGATAATACAATCGTTGTAAATAACAAAACATATCAATATTCTCACAAAAGAAGTGAAGCATACAAGGGGTCCCCTGTAGTTTACTCAAATTTAAGAAGATCATATTACATAAGTCCTGATTATGTAATAAAAGAGTACATTTTTGGCAAAAAAGACAATAACGAAAATTTGCGACAAATCGTATCCGAAATTGATACCCTTATTCACCTTGAAAAAGTACATAATATGCCGGAATTAGTAGATTTTGAGCTATCTAATAGAAGTGCCAAAGTAGTTCTGACAAGAATAAAGGGTGAATTACTTATTGATCTTATTGAGTCAAAAAAGAAAGTTAACTCATTGATAGTTGCAAAAGATCTTATTAAAACTCTCGCAGACCTAGAGGGCGAAGGTCTTCATCATAACGATGTTAGGTCATGGAATGTCATATTCGATGGCGAAACAGCTTTTTTAATAGATTATGGGTTTGTTTCGCATAAAGATTCTGACAATGATGTTAACTCGTTATTGTGGATTATAGCTGCAGTATTAAGCGGGGAGAGGGAAGATTACTCTATTGCCAAGCTAAACCCGCCTAGTAAAAAAATATTTCAGTCAAACAAAGCAATGTTGGAATTGTATAAAGCAATAGTTGGTGGAGAAAAATCACCAAAGAAATTGATTAACATAGTTTCAGGGAAAGCTGCCAAACAATCTTTCAAATAATTTTTTCTACTTTTTTATCTTAAGCAGCGATTTTATTTTGTAAGACCGTATATTTTAACAACTAACTTTCGGTGTCAGGGGTATCGATTAATTTAACAAAACGTGAGCTCGTTTTAGCCCAAGAAAACTTTTTAGCTTGAACTAACCCTTTTTTAATTAATTTATCTTTAACCTTTTGATCTAAAAGCAATTTTTTTGCCGCTTGCATTATTTCATCCTCGTTATTTGGGTTAATAAGAATTGCGGCATTACCGACAACTTCCGGAAGTGAAGAAACATTTGAGGTAATTACGGGTAAACCGCA
>Ga0209541_10009618_pt1 | contig 15627 bp, 17 predicted proteins | sample RifCSPlowO2_01_FD_184027 | JGI IMG/M metagenome (GOLD analysis project Ga0209541, IMG submission 184027) | Groundwater microbial communities from Rifle, Colorado - Rifle CSP2_plank lowO2_0.1 (SPAdes) (version 2) | ecosystem: Environmental > Aquatic > Deep subsurface > Groundwater | place...
GAAGCAATCGGCTGGTCGTCTTATAAGGTTACTATGCGCTTTTGGATTCTGTCGGTGGTGTTCGCTATTATTGGCATAATTCTGGCAGTTATAAGCAGATGAAGACGCAGGGTAAAAAAGTAGATAAATTTTTTCTAGTTATAGTCTGTATTTTAGTTACGCTTGGAATCGCCATGTTTATTTCCGCCTCTTTGGGAATTCTAAATAGAAATGAAAAAACTTTTTATTTAGTTCTTTTTAATCAATTAGTTCTCGGCCTCGGCCTCGGCCTTTTGGGTATGTACTTTTGTTTGAAAATAAATTATAAATTTTTGCGTAAATATGCTCTTTTTATTTTTTTAGTAGCAATAGGTTTGACTGCTGCTGTATTTATTCCCAACTTGGGGTGGAGCCATGGGGGAGCGCAACGATGGATACAAATAGGGCCGGTGTCTTTTCAGCCGGTAGAAATTTTGAAATTTGGGTTTGTTATTTATTTTGCAGCCTGGCTGTCTTGGGTAAAAAACCGAGTCCAAAATTTTCGTTTTGGAATTTTGCCACTTTTTATTATGCTCTCTGTTATTGCGCTTATTTTACTTAAACAGCCTGACACCAAGAGTTTTATATTGATAACATTGACCGGAATTTTAATGCTTTTCATCTCTGGTGTGTCAATGAGATATGTTTTAGGAATCGCTCTTTTAGCGGTGTTATCACTCGGGACATTTGTTTTTTTTAATCCCTATCTGCAACAGCGGGTAAAAACTTTCATAAACCCATCTTTGGATCCGAGGGGGTCATCCTATCAAATTCAGCAATCCCTCATTACCTTGGGCTCCGGCGGAGTATTTGGCCGGGGTTTTGGTCAGGGTATTCAAAAATTCGGCTATCTGCCGGAACCACAAGGAGATTCTATTTTCGCCGTCTTGGGAGAAGAGCTTGGTTTCGTCGGAGCGATTTCTACAATAATGCTCTATCTACTTTTTGCCTTACGTGGATTTCGCATTGCCAATAATTCCCCCGACCTTTTCAGTAGACTTTTAGTATTTGGAATTGTTATACTAATTACGATGCAGTCGTTTATGCATATAGCTTCTGTTACCGGGGTTTTTCCGTTGACCGGAGTACCCCTCGTTTTTATGAGCCACGGTGGTACTTCACTTATGGTATATCTTATGGCTGTAGGAATCGTGCTCAATATATCAAAATACCAGAAAAGTATATGAATCCCGTTAGAAACCGCGATCGCAATTTAAATACAAATAAAAACATGAAATCAAATATTGTAAAAATTAATAACGTAAAATATCAGGCACGCGAGCTGATCGCGATCTGCTTCTAACGGGATGAAAATAGTTTTTACAGGTGGCGGAACGGGAGGACATTTTTATCCAATTATTGCTGTCGTTCAAAAAGTAAATCAAATAATAGATCAAGAAAAGATACTCGGGGCGAAGCTCTTCTATGTTTCTGATGGTCCCTATGATAAAGCTATGCTTTTTGAAAATGGACTCTTGTATGAGGAAATAAGCTCTGGCAAAATGCGTACTTATTTTTCTACTAAAAATTTCTCCGATATTTTCAAGATTTTTTTTGGCGCTGTGAATGCGATTTTTAAAATGTTTTCTATTTATCCTGATGTCGTTTTTGGCAAAGGGGGATACGCTTCATTCCCTACTATTTTTGCCGCTAGAATTTTGGGTATTCCGGTAGTTATTCATGAATCAGATTCCGCGCCCGGACGGGTCAATAGATGGGCGGGACGCTTTGCTAAAAAGGTGGCTGTTTCTTTTATTGAAGCATCGGACTATTTTCCTAAACAAAAAGTAGCTTGGACCGGTCAGCCGATAAGAACAGAGATTGAGCACCCAGCTTCCAAAAGGGAAGCGTCTGAATATTTCAAGTTAGAGTCAGACCTGCCCGTGATTTTAGTACTGGGAGGTTCTCAAGGCGCCGAACTTATAAACAACACCATCTTGGATGCGCTGCCTAGGCTCGTTGATAGTTATCAAATTATTCACCAAACCGGAGTTAGGAATTTTAAAATGGTTACGAGCAGAGCTGAAGTCGTGCTGGCTCTCAATCAGCATAAATTAAGATACACTGCAATACCTTTTTTGAATCCCTTGATAATGAGAATGGCTTCGGGGGTTGCTACCGTTGTAATATCCAGAGCAGGGTCAATGCTCTTTGAAATATCCTCCTGGGGTGTGCCGTCTATTTTAGTGCCTATAACAAATACCAATCTTGGCCACCAGAAAAAGAATGCTTTTAACTACGCGAGGGCGGGAGCCTGCAGTGTGGTAGAAGAGATGAATATGACAGCCAATATTTTGAGCTCGGAAATTGATAGAATAGTAGGAGATAAGGATGTCTACGAACGTATGGCGCAAGGCGCGAAATCTTTCTACAAACCCAATGCCTCAATGAAAATTGCGGAAGCCTTGGTGGATATCGCTCTGAGCCACGAGAAATAATAAAAAGCTATTAATCGGCTAATTCGCGCGAATGGGTAAATAGGGTAAAATGTCTTTATTTTCGTGATTTCAAAATTTTAAGATAAAATGCTAGAATAGGGGAATGAGTGATAAAGTTGTTACAAGGTTTGCACCTAGCCCGACAGGCTTTATGCATGCAGGAAATCTTCGCACCGGTCTTTATGCGTGGCTTTGGGCGCGCAAGAATAAAGGCACTTTTATTCTTCGAATAGAAGATACTGATAAAAAAAGGGAAGTAGAAGGTTCTCTAGACCACATTAAAGAATCTCTTAAATGGATTGGCATGGACTGGGACCAGGGTCCAGATATTGGAGGTCCCCATGCTCCATATGTTCAGTCTGGCAGGCTCGATTTATACAAGTCATATGGTGAAAAGCTTATAGAAAAAGGTTTTGCTTATGCTGATCCATATGCAGAAGAAGAATTGGAGGTTTGGAGAAAAAAATCACAAGAAGAAAAAAAGCCATTTCTATATCGTGAACACAGGCCCGAAAATCCTCCAACCTGGGATGGAAGTATGCCACTGCGCTTCAAGGTTCCAAAAATAAAAAAATATTCATGGATGGACGCCGTATGGGGAGAGCTTTCTGCCGGCGAAGAAGCGCTCGATGATTTCGTACTTATCAAGAGCGATGGTTATCCTACATATAACTTTGCACACTTGGTAGATGATATTGAGATGGGAATAACTCATGTTACCCGAGGCCAGGAATTTATTTCTTCAACACCAAAATACCTATCAGTATACGAAGCTCTGGGAGTAAAGCCTCCAGTTTTCGTGACTACTCCATCGGTAATGTCTTCTGAGGGAAAGAAAAAATTAGGCAAACGAGACGGTTCGAAGGATGTTCTTGAATATAAAAAGGAAGGATATCTACCGGAAGCAATGATGAATTTTCTGGCGCTTCTCGGATGGAATCCTGGCGGTGAGAAGGAAATATTTTCTAAAGAAGAATTGATAGAAATTTTTGATCTAAACAAGATCCAGCACTCCGGTGCGCAATTTGGAGATGATAAATTGGATTGGATAAACAAGGAACACATCAAAAGGCTAAATGCCTCCGAAATTGAAAGAAATATAATGGAGTGGCTACCTGAAGAAATGCAAAAAAATATAATTGCTTCCAAACTCGTACCTCTTATTTTGGAGCGAATTTCAAAATGGGGAGATGAAAAAGATATGACAGAAAGAGGGGAGTTAGATTTCTTTTTTAAGCGGCCTTTATTAGAAAAAGAAAAGCTAGTTTATAAAAGTGTTCCGCTTGAAAAGATAGTCGGAAATTTAAAAGAAGCAATTAAATTATTGGAAAAATTAAACGAATCCGAATTCAACAAGGAAAATATTAAAGATGTTTTAATGAAGCTCGCGGAAGAAATTGGGAGCAGGCCCGCCTCGGCGGGTAAAGGAGAGCTACTGCATCCAGTACGTTTTGCCTTATCCGGGCTCGACCAATCTCCAGACCCATTTATCATAGCTGAGATTTTAGGAAAAGATGAGACAATATCACGATTACAAAAAGCGCAATAGCTTGAGTTTTATATTATTGGGAATTTTTATCCTACTTATGCCTTTTGGTGTTTTTCCGCCTCTTCGGCGGATCGCCGGCGAGGCGATTTCCCATGCGCAGACGGTACAGGAGATAAGAAATAAAATAAATGAAAAAAGCGAAGAAATTCTAAAATTGGAAGCCCAAATAAAGGCTTATCAGAATGAACTTGATGGGTTGGCCAAACAAAAAGATTCTCTGAGTGTTTCTATCAAACAACTAGACCTGACAAAGAAAAAACTGAATGCCGATATTTCTGTTACTCAAAATAAGATTGATAAAACTAACCTGCAGATACAGGACTTGAGTAGTGACATAGGAGACAAAGAAAGCTCTATCAAAACTAACAAAGATTCCATTGGAATAGAGATTAGAAAGATTAATGAGCTGGAAGATACAAGTTTTATGGAAACAATTCTTTCCAATGACGATTTTACAGTAATGTGGAACGATATAGACAACATCATCAGCGTGCGCGAGAGCATGAGAGAAAATATTAAAAATTTAAAAGAAACAAAAATTGTTTTAGAAGACACTCGAGGCAGAACAATTGAAGCCAAAAATGAACTAACCAGATTAAAAAATCAACTTTCCAATCAGCAAAAGATAGTGGTGCAAAATACGAATGAAAAAAACAAACTCCTAACTCAAACAAAAAACAGCGAGGCTAACTATCAGAAATTAGTTGCCGAGCAGCTGGCAAAAAAAATTGCCTTTGAAGCGGAATTGGAGGACTTTGAATCTCAACTGCAGTTTATCCTAGACCCATCCAGGCTTCCAGAGGCTGGAGTGCTCTCCTGGCCGTTAAATTCAATAACTGTAACTTCGCCTTACGGACCCAGGTGGGGAGGATTTCACCGTGGAGTAGATTTCCGCGCATCTGTGGGTACTCCAGTGAAAGCAATGGCAGATGGGGTAGTAAAGGGGGTGGGGGATACAGATGTATGCTGTCCCAGGGCATCATTTGGTAAATGGATATTCATAGAGTACAACAACGGTCTTTCCAGCACTTTTGGGCATCTTTCCTTGATAAGTGTTTCATCGGGTAAAAGTGTAAGGAGAGGGGAAGTGGTGGGCTATAGTGGCAATACAGGCTCTTCTACGGGTCCTCACCTGCATGTATCTCTATATGTTTCAAGCGGGGTCAAAGTGGATTCTTTCTTGAGCAAATCTTATCCAGGTAAAACTCTAACTCAACCGATAGCTGCTACCAATGCTTACTTGGAGCCGATGTATTACTTGCCACCCTTGCGCTAGTATTGCCCTAAAAAAGTATTATGTGGTAAAATGTAATTCAATGAAAAAAATTATGAAAAATAAAAAAAGCGACCTGCCTGCGCAGGCAGGGTTCATACAAATAATAATTGTAATTATTATTGCACTTTTTATAATGAAGTACTTAGGTATCACAGTAAGCGGGGTTATCAGCTGGTTTATGACGACATTTGAAAATGTCCTTAGGTAGATAGGTAGATTAAAAATAAATGAAAAACTTCAATAAAAAATAATGAAAAAAAATAATGGCATAAGCATCGTTGGCATCTTGGTGTTGGGAGCCATTTTACTCTTGGTTTTGGGGTATTTTAAAATAAGCGTTAGGGAAGTGGTGGAAAGTCCGGAAAGTCAAGAAAATATAGAATATGTAAAAGAAAGCACTAAGAGTTTTTGGGATAAATATCTCAAAGACCCTGCACGCTATCTTTGGAATGATATTTGGGTAGAACTTTTCTGGAGACCATTTGTGGAGAATATGCAGAAACTTCGAGATGGAATGCCTACGGACTTAGATAAAGCAGCTGATAATTTAAAAGTGCGTCAAGAGTGAAGGGCAGGAGACCCCTATCATAATTTAGGTACCGTGTCGCACAATATATGTTTTGTACGTACTAGGCATAGTAAGTACAAAATATAACTAGGTTTTGCGACATGCTTCTCAATGTACGCAAAACCTACTTATACGTAGGTACTTATCGGCAGGAGCTAGAAAGCTCATAGCCTGCTTTTTCGGCAGCTTCTCTAGTCTCAAAATAAACTCTATTTTCAGGTTTTAGGTCTTTGCCGGCAGAACAGCCCACCGGATAGTATTTGCTTCCCCTATTTGAGGCAAAAAAGTTTTTGCCAGTTGAATTTGGGTTATTTGCTGTTGATAAAATGACGCTAGCTTCCTGATTTATATTTTGATTCGGAAACTCTCCTGTCTGTGCAGGCAGGATTTTTATCCCCGTACTTGCATTGCTTTTAGACAATCTGCCCATCTGAAATGAGCTTAAACCCACCAGGATGACGATCAGGACAACTAAGACATCCTTTCCTTTCTCGCTTTCTAAAAATGACTTGATTTTTTGCATAGCTTCAGTTATACTCTTGTATAGTTTTTATTATAAACTAGAACCTAGAACCTAACAACTAATTTTTTATGGCACATAGAAAAGCCGGCGGAACCGCCAAAAACTTAAGAGATTCACAGCCAAAGTACCTCGGTATTAAGCTTTCAGACGGGCAAATGGCCCAATCTGGCTCCATAATCGTTCGCCAGCGCGGTACAGTCATTATGGCGGGTACTAATGTGTCCGTAGGCAAAGACCATACCCTTTTCGCTCTCAGGCCTGGCACAGTCAAATTCGGTTCTAAACGCAAGATTTCCTTCAACGGCAAGACAGTCGTTAAAAAAGTAGTCAACGTAGTCTAAACCAAGAATCCCCCTTATGGGGATTCTTGTTATCTATCCTTCTAATTTAAAATTAACACGAGTATGTAATGTTTCATTTGGTGGAATATTTTCTGGATTTTCAATAAGACCTCCTGCTTTTCTCATTTAAATGCATTGTTCTCTATTGGATTTTCCATAATTTTATTATACCCTACTCTCAAAACCCTGATAATTTTCCCGTCTTTCAGTTACTTTACTAAACTAAAGTACTTTAGTTTAGTAAAGTAACTAGAATTGCATTATGAAATCAGAAATCAGTTTAATCATTTGCTTAAATTTTTTATCTTCAGTATATCTATGGTCAGAATTTTTTACTAAAACTAGTTTTGCATTAGGTATTAATTTAACTAATTTCTGGCTTTGGCTCATTGGTACTATTTCGTCAGCACTTCCATGAATTATCAAAACGGGTATTTTTATTTGCCCTGCCGTTTTATATGCGTCATATTTTCTGTAATCTTGTACAAAAGAATAATTAAGTTTCAGTCCCCTACTATCTTCTGGATTATAAAGAATTTGCCCTCTTTGCTTCCACTTCTTCATTCCGGATTCCCCGTATCGATTCAAAAAAACTTCACTGTAATCACTAACTGGAGATTTGAGGATTAAAGCATGTAAATCTCTAGACATGGATGCTGTAATGTTTGAATTTAATCCACCGAAACTACTGCCAACAAGGATAATTTTTTTAAAGCTCCCCTCTTTCACTAATTTAATAGCCTGTAGCGTGTCGTCAATACTTTCAGATAAATCTGATTCTTCAAACTTCCCATCGCTTTCTCCGTTTCCATAAAAATCAAACCTAAAAGTTGATATTCCTTGAGAATTCAACACAGGTACAACGGCTTGAAATGTTTTATTGTTTTTTCCGCTAGAGTGGCCATGACAAAGGACAGCTACCTTATCTTTACCGACAATAGAAAGTAATCCCACTAATTTTTCGTTTCTAGAGTTTTTAAAAAATATTTTTTCTTCCATAAATATTAAATATAATCTAGTTTGGGAAAAACTTCAGGGAAATTGAATTTACGCAGTGGCGTGTATTTTTAGGGGTCATTCCCTCACCGGTGAAAACGTGGCCTAAGTGGGCTCCGCAATTGCTACAAGTTATTTCTGTGCGCATGCCATCCGCGTCAGTTGTACGCTTTACTGCGCCTTCAATTTCATCATCAAAACTTGGCCAACCACATTTCGCATCAAATTTATCTTCGGAGCGATAAAGTTTTGCATCACATCTTTTGCAAACATAAATCCCCTCTTTATTAAAATTTTCATATTCACTAGAGAAAGGAGCTTCTGTTCCCTTCTCCAATATTACTTTCTTCTCCTCTTCTGTTAGTAGATTTAATTTCATATCAGGTAAATAATTGCGTAGCTGGCGGCAGATTTTCCGGAGAGCCAGTTCTTTTGTGTAATCTCATTACTCCTTCTTCTACTTGAATGTCAATTTCTGGAAACCTTCTTTTTATTTCAATTGACCATTTTTCTATTAAACTTCCTACTGTTCCCTCTTGACCAAGAGGCAGATGATCTCCCCTCTCATATTCAAATTGAACGAACATAAGCCCGTTTCTGTTTAAGATACTGTACCAATTTCTAATAATACGATCTAAAATAGCCGGATGCTTATTAATGAATCCAAGTGGTCCTTGCATTCTAGATATTATTAAATCCGTTTTTTTAGTTCCGAGAGTTCGAATAACATTATCAATCAATTCTGTATTTGATACATTCAGTATGTCCCCGGTAATTATAGAATGATTATTTTTTTCATCAATTTCTTTTCTAAGTGCACTACGGATATCTTTCAAGCAAACGCCCACTGTGTTTTTGAAAAAGTTATTTCTAAAATCTATGAAAAGACTTGAGCCCGGTCCGCCAAATTCCACGGCGGTTAAGTTGTGTTCTTCTCCTTGAGACAATGTTTCCTGTATGTATCTTTCAAAAAGTTGCCAACTTTCCATTCTTGAGTAATTTTCCTTGACCCAATTTTTTGGCAAAGATACATTGAAAGCTTCTGCCATGTCGGCAAGCGAAGAATCATATACATCCCACTCATCTTCCTGAGTTTCGTATCCTCCTTCTCCTTTAGCTTTTATTGCTAGATTTCTGTTTTCTTCTACGGCTCCAAGTATATCTTTTCTAGCCCTTAGTATCTGTGTGAGTTTTCCTTCTTTCATGATTTAATTTAGATTTTTTCTATAATAAGTTTAAAAGAAGATTTCTTGCCTTTTATAGAAATTGGAATCTCAAACTCCCCTACCTCTTTTATTGGTTTTTCTAAAACGATAAATTCTTCGCTGATTTCTGCGTGCTGTTGTTCTCTCATGCTGTTTGTTATTTGTTCTTTGTGAATCTGAGCGAAGAGATGCCCTTTTTCATCTGCCTTTGCTTTGACTATGATGGTTTTTCCTTTTATTTCTTCCAGATTTTTACGCAAAAGGCTTTCTTGCACTTCCCTTTCTATTACTATTTCCTTTTTTCGCCCATCTAAATCCGCCATTGCTTTCTTCGTTGCTGGTATGGCCAAATGTCTAGGCAACAGAAAATTCATAGCATAGCCATCATTCACTTCTTTGACATCATGCTTTTTTCCCACTCTCGGTATATCCTTAAGAAATATTACTCGCATTTATTTCCAATTTAACAGCAACTCTACTGCTTTTTCCTGCTGTGGGTCCTTGTTCTCCTCAATATCGTTTTTGGTAATCTCTACTTCATAGTCCGGAGTAAGGCCTTTTTCTTCAATCAAGTTGCCATTTGGCGTAAGCCATTTTGCCACTGTAATTTTTAAAATAGTGTCCGAAGTTATTTTTATTGCCTCTTGCACGGAGCCTTTACCAAAGCTCTTGCTTCCTACAAGCTTGGCGCGTCCATGGTCCTGCATAGCCCCAGCCACGATTTCAGATGCCGAAGCAGAGCCACCATTAATTAAGATTACAAACTTCAATTTATCATTGAACACATTGTATCCCCTGCTCCTGAATATTTCCGTATCTCTATCCTCGCCATAGTCTTCAGTCACAATAATTTTTCCTGCAGGCAAAAACCAACTAGATATGTCAACCGCCGAATTTAAATATCCGCCCGGATTACCCCGCAAATCCAGCAGCAGTTTATCAGTCTTGGCGTTGGCAAAGTCTTTTATTGCATTGCGAAACAGCCTGTTGGAATTTGCAGAAAAGCTGTAAAGCTTTATAACAAAAATGCCATCTTTGCGGAGTTCTGTATCTAAAGTTGGTACATTAATGGTATCTCTCACAATTTTTATTTCTATTGGGTCTTTATTCTTCTCGCGGAATATTGTGAGCACGACCGTGGTGCCTTTTTCTCCCCGTATTAATTTAATCGCATCTTCTATACTCAAGCCTGAGGTTACCGTATCGTCTATCTTAAGAATCTTGTCGCCAGGTTTTATGTTTGCCCTGTAGGCCGGGGTGTCTTTGAGCGGGGCGATGACCGTAAGAACCTTATCCTTAATGGCCACTTCCATACCTACACCGGTGAAATTTCCCGATATCTCTGCCTCAAATGATTTTGCCTCTTCCGGGCTAAAAAAAACACTATATGGGTCATTTAGCGAGTTCACAAGACCAGAGATAGCGCCGTAAATTTTTTCTTGGTCGGTTATTTTATCTGCCTTTGGATATTTCTCATTAATAGTGTTCCAAACTTCCCAGAAAGGAGAAAAATCAGCCTCGGTAGAAACTTCAGTTTCCTTGTTTGCGAGCAATACTTTGTCTATTGCCGGTACATTGCTGGCTCCTACGTGAACACCTGCTACAAAAGCACCCAAGACGACTAGAATAATAACAGCATTAAATTTTCCTTTTAAAAATTCTTGCATTGGATTAATAGGCAGTTGCCGTTACTCAACTTAATTAACTGTTTTATCTTCGCCAAAATCACGATTTTCTGAAAAGTTATCAAAAGTTCCATCTGCAGACCCTGCCGATTCTTTAGTTTTGGATTCTCTGTAAATAATGTAGCTAAATCCAATTAGACCGAGTCCAGAGAGCGTAAACAGGATGTTTTTCCAGGAATATGGAAAGCCTAGATACGGCAACACGGCTATCCATATACCTACAATCAAAAGTATGCGTGATTTATGCATAAGAGTATTGTACCAATAAACAGACATTAATGCAAAAGCTCATTCTCGTAATCCAGGCTTTGGATTATTACCATATTACGATTAATTTCGTATTGATTTCCGATGAATATGGCCCCAATAATAGCTATAGTAAGCATGCCATTTGTGATTAAATCAGAATGATAATGCTCTATTTTTATAAATATATTCAATAACAGCGCCAGAATTATTATTGCCAATATGCTAAACAAAACAATATTCATTGTGTTCCTAGGAGAAGCGAGTAGCTTTTGTAGCTCAGAGGGTTCTTTAGTTGTATTTATTTCATTATTACTGGTCGTATCGTTATTATTTGAAACAACTACTGCCACGTCTTCTGTGCCCAAGATACTTGTTTCTTCTTCTCTCTTTGCAATTTGAGGTATTTTTTCTCTATTTGTAGAGATAACAACAGGAGGGGTTGCGATTGATGGTGTTATTACTTCGGGAACAGGGTTTGCATATACCTGTGCTACGAAAATAGTTTCTTGGCCGTTGTATAATCCCCTTGCTACGCCCGTGCCGATTTCTGTATAATTTTCTTTAATAATGTTTGCTTTATGCGTAGGGCTTTCCATCCATGCGCTCGTAACATCTCTTGAATCGCTGAAATTTACTGCCAGATTTTCTCCTGCATATTGATATTTATATCCGACTTGGTCCAGCCAATACCAAGGAGTCTTCCCTTCCGGACTGGTGTGAGCAAAATAACTATTAGTTGCCATATCCGTAGCTTTCATTTGCGCGGCCAGATTTAGAATATTGCTCACCTTCAGGGTTTGAAGTTTTTGGGATTGCCTTTCTTCATTAGTGAGATTAGCCAAGACTGCAGGCAACACAGCCGCCATCTGTCCTCCCGTGTTTACTTTTGTGATGACAGGTATCAAGAAAATTATAAGTTCCAAGAACAACACAGTAGCTACTATGGTTCTAATATTATAAGCGCGCAATATATGCGGACGATGGTTATTGCCCGGATGCGGAATGAAATGTTTTTTTAACCAAGAAATCCAAGAAGTCATTGATACAATATACAAAACAAAACCCTATCTGTAAAGATAGAGTTTTGCTCTATTTAATTTTTACTTCCCTACCTATTCAAGACTGCTCGAGTCATAGGCCCCACTATTCCATCAGCTACTAATCCGTTTGCAATTTGGAATCTAATTACAGCGCCTTTTGTTATTGGACCGAATTTTCCATCAACCACTCCGCTGTTAAAGCCTCGCAAGTTCAATAATTTCTGGAGCTCCATAACTTCAATCATCAAACTGAGAGGATATGGCGGACCAGCTTTCAGAAAAAGAGTGAAGAAATATGTTCCTGCTCCCAACACTTGTCCATGCGGAACATTTGTCAAGCAAGACTGGCCGGTAATCGTACTAAAGCCCGTTGTCCTCATATCACATCCCAAGATTGCGCCGATAGGAAGATTTGTCAAGCAAGACTGACCGGTAAGTGTGCTGAAGCCTGTCGTTCTCGTATCGCATCCTGGAATTGGGCCTATAGAGGCTCCGAGTACTTCCCCATGGGGAATGTTTCTGGAACAAGACCTACCGGAGATTGTGCTGAAGCCTGTTGTTCTGGTGTCGCATCCTGCAATTTCAGTTCGCAAATTGCTGCTGCCACTGCTGCCTCCTCCTCCGCCACCGCTTGATGCTGCGACTGTGGTACTAGTGAAAGTGTCAAGGACGCCACCAATGGTAAGGACAGTGTTGACTACGGTAGCATTTGAGCTTGAAGAAGTATGGCGAACTCTAACTGTGTTTCCGTTATTTATTGTTCCTGCAGACGATGTGTATGCCCCACCATTGACAGAGTATTCACCTCCGGTAATGGTAATAGCTGCTGCCGCGCTTAATCCCGATACAGTAATTATGTTTGATTCAATTACAGTATTTAGAGCTACGCCAGTCTGGTCAGTGAACGCGAAAACATCCGGAGTGGCATCTACCAATTCTGTGGTACTCGTAAACGTATCAGATACACCTCCAATAGTGAGCATAGTGTCGGTAGAAGTATTTACTGTGGCAGACGATGTATGTCGTACTTTCACAGTATTGCCATTGTTGATTGTTCCAGAAGCTGAAGTGTATGCCCCACCATTGACAGAGTATTCACCTCCGGTAATGATGATAGACGCTGCAGAGTCTATTCCAGCTACTGTTATTTCATTTGATTCAACTACAACGCTCAAGGATACGTCTGTCTGGTCAGTGAAAGAAAACGCATCAGGGGTAGTGTCTACTCCAGCTGTCACAGTAGTGCTAGTGAAAGTGTCAGAAACTGTGTCAATTGTAAGTACGGTATCAACTGAAGTGCTATTTGAGGCTGAAGAAGTGTGACGTACCTTTACAGTATCTCCATCATCTATCGTGCCGTCTACAGAAGTATATGCTCCGCTGTTGATGGAATATTCGCCTCCGGTAACTGAAATATCAGCCGCTGTATTTATTCCAGCTACTGTAATTTCATTTGATTCAACTGTAGTACTCAAGGCCACATCTGTCTGGTCGGTGAAAGAGAAAGCGTCGGGAGTGGTGTCTATGGCTTCCGTAGTGAAATTGAGCACCGCTCCAGGGTACCAAGTGCCGGCTACTTCAACCCAGGCTGTAAAATAGTATGTCGTATTTGGTGTAATCGCAAGATTTGACGGTATTGTCGTCGATGAAAGCAATGCAGAGAAATTAGCATCAGCAGAAACATCTCCTATGTCTCCAGTAGAATACACATCAGCTGGGAGCGTTGGACTTACACCACCGACGGGAGTGAAAGTGCTTTCTGAAACCCAGAACGCGCTTCCTGTAGCATCAGTATCTCCGTTCGTACCATTCAATGTGGCATCGGTTGTGGTGATGTCACTAGCGGCGACAGTGGTAGGTTCAACTGCCGCAAACGCTTGAGGAATGCTTGCGAAAAAACCGCCGACCAAAAATAATACGCTTGCTAATAATACAAAATTCTTTTTAAGATATATTGTGTTCATAATATTTATTTTATTTTAATAATAAATTTAAATTAACTGCTAAGTAATATATTCTCTGTAATTTTGAACAAAGGACGAATTTGTTCAAAACTTAAGAATAATGTTTATATTAAGATTATATTAAAATTAAGTCAAGTGAAAAATGCACTACTATTAATTATGCATACAAAAAATCCTTATTTTTATTATTTTTTTACAACAATAAAAAAATGTTGCTTAATATTTTATTAAATTAATGTCTTAATATTAAGAGTATGTTAAACTTTATTCAAAATATTCCGGAGTGTTGTGAGACATCCAGTCCAAGAGTTCTCGCATCACGAATGATGTGCCCGTTTCATTCGTAGAAGGACCTGCCTCCATTATAACGGTAAAAGCATATTTAGGATTTTCATAAGGGAAGAAACCGACAACCCAAGAGTTAACTTTATTCTTGGAGACACCAAGTTGCGCTGTTCCGGTTTTGGCGGCGATTTCTACATAAGGTACATTTAGGGCAACTGCGGTGCCGTAAGTTACCGCCTGTCTCATTCCTTCGTGCACAATATCAAAATATTCTTTTTTTAAATCTATTACAGAAATCTGATTTGCTTCTTTTGTCTCTATCTCATTTAATATAAAATGCGGAGTCATCAGTCTGCCGTAATTTGCGATGGCTCCTATCGCGCGTACGATTTCTATCGGAGTCGTTTGAAATCCATATTGACCAATGGAGGTGTGGTAGGTATTTCCTATGCGCCATGGATCCCCCGCAAAATTTTCCATTTTCCATTTCGGACTTGGAATGACCCCCTTTGCTTCGGCTGGCAGGTCAACCCCGGTTTTGTCTCCAATACCAAAGAGGGCGGCGTATTTTTCAAGATTTAGAATGCCTAAGCCTTTTTGCTCTTCGTATCCCCCACCAATCGTATAGAAATAAACGTCAGAAGAGACTGCTAAGGCAGCAGTCATATCTGTCCATCCGTGCACTTTCCAGTCTTTAAAAATAGTTTCCTGGTCCGGGAAATAAGGATTGGGGATTGAAATAGAACCGGTTGAAAGAATTTTTTTAGATGGATCAATTATATTTTCTGCCAAAGCGCCTAGCGCAAAAAATGGTTTTACAACCGATCCCGGGGTATAGAGTCCTGAAACGGTCCTGTTGAGGAATAATTTTCTTTCGTCATTTATATATTCTTTGATTTTATTTACGTCTTTTCCTAAAGATAAAATTTCTGAATCATATTCAGGGAAGCTGGTAGAAGCTATAATTTCCCCATTTCGTACATCCATAATTATACCCGCTCCCCCGGTAAAGCCTCTTTTTTCCGAGAAATCTTTTATAGAGCTGAATAGTTTGGATTGTATCCGCGAATCAATTGTCGTCACCAAATCCGTTCCCCATTTCGGAGTGTTGATAATGTTTTCTGAATGTATTTTCCCCAGTGCATCCACTTCTATTATTTTTGATCCATTTTCTCCTTTCATCAGTTCCCCATATTGTTTCTCCAGTCCGTCCAAGCCCTTGAACTCGCTTTGCCAATAATTCCCCCCTGAATCTTTCATTGGATAGCTAACATAACCGAGTACATGGGAAAATCCGGGTGAAAGGTAGGCGCGGGTGTATAGAGAGGACGCGCTGTCTGTTTTCTTATTCCAGGCTAACTCTTTTTTGTTTCTGTCGTAGATTACTCCCCTTTCGGTAAAGATGTTCACTTTTTCTAAAATATTATTTTCACTTCTTTGTCTGTATGTTTCGCCGTTTTGCACCTGGAGGTATGCCAGTCGTGCGCCCA
>Ga0209541_10009619_pt1 | contig 15626 bp, 16 predicted proteins | sample RifCSPlowO2_01_FD_184027 | JGI IMG/M metagenome (GOLD analysis project Ga0209541, IMG submission 184027) | Groundwater microbial communities from Rifle, Colorado - Rifle CSP2_plank lowO2_0.1 (SPAdes) (version 2) | ecosystem: Environmental > Aquatic > Deep subsurface > Groundwater | place...
TCAATTTCATGGAATTTGTTATCTATCCCTTCTTTATAAATCTTTTTATAATTTAATTAAATAGTATTTTCAACTTCAGTATTGACAAGTTTTTATCAATCAAATTTGAGTATACCCGCGTATACTGAAAAATATTGAAAAATAAATATATACTGTAGTGTAATAACTTTTAAATAGTATCATTTTATCGGTTTTTTATGACTTTTGGAAAAATCAAATTAAGTACTAAGAAATTTCCGAAGAGAAGTCTTTATATTGGATTAATTTTTCTTGGGATACTAGCTGTAATTTCAATAAGAGCCTTAGCAGCTAGTTCGTGTCAAGAATCAGAACTTGTAAAAGATTATGCTAAGTTGCAAGATGATGCTGCTATAAATATAAATGATAATGGTTATTTGATTTTCAAAGGTCCGATAGATGATGTTGTAAAAATAAATTTGCAAAAAAGCGAAGGTGGAAGCCAGATAATTTATTGTTTTGATTATGAAGATGATTGTCCGGTTGGATGTCGGGGGGTTGATGATGTTTGTGTTCTTGATAGAAGTGGGAATATTTTATATAAAGATAATTTTTTTTGGGGGCATGCTGATGAAATCCCTGAAACAAGAGTGGATGTTAAAGCAGGAGACAAGCTTATTGTTGAAGAATCATGGTGGGGTTATCTTGGTTTAGAAATCTGGAAAGAAAATGTTTGTGAGCCTGAACCGGTTTGTGTTGATAATGACGAAGATGGCTTCAGTATAACAGGCGGAGAATGTGGATTGGTTGATTGCAATGATGAAAATGCAGGAATACATCCGGGAGCTGTAGAATCATGTGATTGGATAGATAATAACTGCGATGGCACAACTGATAACAATGAAAATTGTGTTGTTGCTTGCTCTGCAAACACAGATTGCGGAATAAATGGATTTATTGAGGGATTATTTTGCCAGTCTAATGATATTTATCAAAATTTTAAATCATTTTTATGTAATCTTCCTGGAACTTATGACAGTTATTGTTCTAATTCAATAAATTCTTTATTTAAAGTAGATTGCGGAGAAGATTCTTGCGGCGCTTTTGGAGAGAATTATTGCTCAAGCGGGGATGTTTATCATTCAAGAACATGCCATGATAAAGGTTGTTCTGTTGGAAGTTGTTTTGATAATCAGTCTACAGATGAACAACTTGTACAAGATTGTTCTTATGGCTGTCTTGCAGGAGCATGCTTGTTTGAACCAGAGCCTCCAGAATGCACACAAGATTTAGATTGCGGAGCAGACAGATGGATAGGAAGCCCGGTTTGTGTTGGAGATGATTTATATCAAGATTATCAAACTTTTACATGTGAAACAGACAACGCATGTATTGATGAAACAAATCAGATATTAAAACAAGAATGTTCATATGGTTGTTCTAATGATGAATGTATTGATGAACCTTCCGTGATTGAATGTGATAATAATGCAGATTGTGATGATGAAAATGCTTTGACAGAAGATATTTGTGTAAATCCTGGAGAAGAAGATAGTTATTGTACAAATGAACCTTATGGAAATATTTTATGTTCAACAAATAATGAATGCGGAACAAACGGCTGGATTAATCAACCTTCTTGCAGCAGTGGAAATGTTGTTCAAGACTATAAAACCTGGACTTGCAACAATTCAGGAACAGTTTCAAGTTATTGTTCATCAAATTCAAGTTCACAGGTAAAACAAACCTGCCAGTATGGATGTTTAAATGGAACTTGCTTGCCACAGCCAACACAATGTTCAGTTGATGCTGATTGCAATTCACTAGACAATTATTCTGACGGATATTGCTCAAGCGGGGATGTTTACAAAGATTTTAATGATTATTCATGCGAGCAAGGAATTTGTGTTAAAGAAACTGGAAGGCAATTAGATGAAGAATGTGACAATGGATGTTCAGCTGGAGAGTGTGAGGAAGAGGAAGACGACGATGACAATGGCGAAGATGAGGAAGAAGATATTTTTGTTTATGAACCATATACAGATGGAAGTTCTTTGGAGATGTTATCTCACGGCGCAGAGCAAGGCAAAATTTATCTTGCTCCAGAAGAAGAAACTAAAAGCGCGGGCAGTTTATGGTGGATTTTAATCTGGATATTTGGGGCTCTTATAATTTTATTCTTGATACTAATTTTTTTCTATTCAAGAAGAAGATAAACAATTTTAGATTAGATAAAAGAATATAAAAAAGTTTGTTTTTAAACTTCCTAAATTTTAGTTTGCAGAATTTAAAGCATATTCCTTTTAGTCGTGTTAAATATTTTTTCTGGCTTCAGCAAGCATATACTCTTTAGTTTTTTTATGCAAATCATTATCATATTCTCTCATTTCTAAAATTTGCTTGCAATATCTGCCTTCAGTGCAGAAACCAAAACTGCACTTAGGTTTTAAAAAATAACTAAGTTCAGGAACTGCCTCAGCAATAACTTCTCTTTTTTTCCATGAACTTGAATTTCTTTCAGGCTCGCAAGTCTCACATAATCTCAAAGGCAATTCCAAATCAATTAAATTAATCAAGTCATAATTTTCTAAGGTTCTTAATCTTATATTTTTTGGAACAATATACAAAGCATCTCTTGGTTCAAACTTGTTTTTAATAAGCTTCCCATAAAACATTAATTGTTTTGCAGTATGGTAAATATAAGGCATTATTACTTCTGGTTTTTTCTTTAACCTGTCATCAATAACAATATTTTTCTCAATATTTGATAAGATACTATCTAATTTTTCAAGATTACTTTCAGAATTTGCAGACTCAATAATATCCCAGAGAGGTTTGATATTGCTGTAAGCTCTATTAACTCCAGAATAAACAGATTCCACATTCTGCCTTAATGTTGCATGCCTTTTTTGTTCAGACCAGACTCTCCAGGACAAAGTGTCTGAAACCTTAACCTTTAAGGCCTCATTATACTCATTTGAGAATTCTCTTAAAGCATACATGTATTTCAAAGATTGAGAATGAAGTTTTTTAGGGTCTTTTATATTTATAATTTCCTGATTCATTTTTTTTAAATTTTCTAATTGTTCTCTAAACCCCTTTGTAAAATCTTTTTGAACTTCGACAACAAGAGGGTTTATGTTCATTTCAACTTCTTTTCCTTTTTCTAAAGCATAATTCGGAAAAGAAGGGTCTTTGAAAACAGTATAATGAAGATAAGTATCTCTTGGAACTTCTATTCTTTGGTTATACATAATGTCTTGTCCAATACATCTAGTAATCTCTTGAAACATTTCAGAAAAAGCATGTAATTCCCTCGGAACAAATTTCCAATTAGGATTTAATTTATCTGTCTTGACTTCTGAAGTAATTGTAGAAAGAGTGTCTAAAGGAAGTACAATTAACAAGTCTGCAGGATTATTATATGGAATAACTTTATTAAAGGTTTCAACACCTCCCATTTTCCCGAATTTATCTTTAAATTTTTCAGACAAATTAAAAACTTCTTCAGAAATTTCCATATATTCTTTTAATAATTCCGGATGCTCTCTTAAAGATTCAGGAATTGCAATGTCTCCAGTTCCTGTCTCTCTTCTTCTTGAGCTTGTAACTAACGAACGCGAAGCACACAACCCCGTTAGTCCAGAATCTATCATTTTAGTTCCATGAATTCCCAATACAACTCCTGACAATCCTCCTAAAGAATGCCCTCTTCCAATTCCAGTCGCAGTTTTATTAAATAAAATATCTTTAAAATCTACATTTTCAGAATTTTCAATATCATTCAATATTTCTTCTTCTAATTTTGCAAATTCCATTTCATGTGAAACTAACGATTGAGAATAAGAGACTAACTCGTCCCCTCCTAAAAATCCCCTTCCAAATTTATCTTTAAAAATCTCTTTTAATCTTTTATTCTGAATATTAGGTCTGGGCCAAGAATCCAGTATACTGATTTTTAAATCATTGTCAGTAATGTAATTTCTATTGTTATAATTTATTGTCATTTTATCTCTTTTAATATTTGGCAGATTTAATATCAAAATTTTCCTTTATTTTAAATAGATTATTATTCTGTGAAATATAATTAAATGGGGCCCTTTTTTACTCTTTCTTCAAATATAGTTACCATATAAAATTAATCTGCTTAGCCTTTTTAATGATTTTTATTATAAGAAAGATATGTTAGAATTATTCTAAAATTGCTTTTATACGCCTAATTCCTGCTGCAATTGATTCTTCTTTTATGATTTTGAATTTTCCTAACTCTCGTGTTGATTTGACATGCGGGCCTGCGCAGATTTCTCTGCTGAATTTTCCAATTTCATAAACTCTGACTTTTTCTCCGTATTTGCTTTCAAAAACTCCTTGCGCGCCAATTTTTTTTGCTTCTTGAGGAGTCATTTCTTTGACTTGAATTTCCAAGTTTTCTTGAATTTTTTTATTTACTAAATCTTCAACTTTTTTTATTTCTTCGTCTGTTAATTTTCTGTCAAAATTAAAGTCAAATCGCAAACGCTCGGGTGTGATATTTGAACCGCGCTGGAAAATATCGGATTTTTTTAGGACTTCTCTCAGAGCCTGGTTGAGAAGATGAGTTGCTGTGTGCAGTTTTGTAACTTGCTTGCTGTTGTCTGCTAATCCACTTTTGAATTTTCCTTGTGTGGCTGTTCTGCTGAGTTCTTTATGTTTTTCTTCTTCTTTCTTGAAACCTTGCTCATCTACTTTTATTCCTTTTTCCTTTGCAAGTTCTTTTGTTAATTCAAGAGGAAAGCCGTATGATTGGCATAAGAGAAAAGCATCTCTTCCGAGAATTGTTTTTTGCCCTTTTATAACTCTCTGGCAGATTTTCATTCCTTGCTCAATTGTTTTTGAAAATCTGGACTCTTCTTTTTCAAGCTCCTCAAGAATCTGCGATTTGTTTTTTTTCAAAATTTGGTAATCATTGTAAATATTAAAGACGGGCAGAGCAACTTTGGTTGTAAAATTTTCTAGATTTAATTTTCTTGCATGAATTATTGTCCTGCGAATTAATCTTCGCAGAACATAACCTTGTTCTGTGTTTGATGGGGTGATGCCATCCGCAAGAATAAAAACAGCAGCTTTGATATGGTCGGCAATAATTCGTATTGTTTTTGTTTCTTCTTTGTTCTTGTTGTATTTCTTTTTTGATAATTTTTCTATTTGCTTGATTATCGGCAAGAAACATTCTGAGAGATAATCATCTTCTAAGCCATTTAGTATTGTTGTTGTTCTTTCAACTCCCATTCCTGTATCAACATTTTGCTGTTTTGCTGTCTTGTAGTTTCCTTTTTCATCTTTAATATATTGCATTAAAACATCATTCCAGATTTCCACCCACTTGCTGTCTTCTGGATTGAATTTTGCTGGAGACTTGGATTTTGATTTCCAGTAAAACATTTCTGTATCTGGGCCGCAAGGACCTGTTTTTCCTGCAGGGCCCCACCAGTTATTATCACTTTCTAAAACTCCACCTTTAACAAATGCTATTCTATCCTTATTAATTCCAACATCTTCCCATATTTTAGCAGCTTCATTATCTTTTGGAACTTGAGGAACTCTTTTGTCTCCTCCAAAAACTGTAATTCCTATTTTTTCTTTTGGTATCTTGAGGATTTTTGTTAAAAATTCAATGCTATATTCTATAGCCCCTTTTTTCCAGTAATCTCCAAGACTCCAGTTGCCAAGCATCTCAAAAAATGTATGATGAAATTCATCACCAACTTCATCTATATCTCCTGTTCTTATGCATCTCTGAACATTAACAAGGTTTTTTCCAAGAGGATGTTTTGCTCCAAGCAAATAAGGAACAAGAGGATGCATGCCGGCTGTTGTGAAAAGAACAGTGGGGTCATTTTCTGGCACAAGAGAAACATTTGGAATTTCTTTATGGTTCTTGCTTTTAAAAAAATCTGTATATTTTTTGATTAATTCTTGCCTGCTTATCATTTGAATAAGAAATAAACGATGTTTTTAAAATTTGGTATTGTTACTTGATTAATTAAGTTTTGCGAGCTTCTCTCTGATTTCTTGCAACTGGGCTTCGAGGTTTTTGTCTTTTTCTGTTTCTTGTTTTGTCATCACTTCTTTGATTCCTAGCTCGCCTTCTGATTCTGGTAGATGGCTTTGGATTTGATTAATCTCTGAACTTAATAATGAGAGAGAGTTTTTCAATTTGCCTTTTAAGATAAGCTCCCGTTTTCTTAGGATTTTATAATTTTTTACTCTTTTTAATATTTCAAGGAGATTTATCTGGCTTTCAAGAAGTTCCCTCTTGCCTTCAATTGCCTCTTCGTATTCTAATCTAATATGCAATTTTTTCATTTTCCTTATTTTTAATCGAGTTTAGAAAAAACACTTTTGTCTATTGAATCTATCCTTGCTTTGATTGTCTCTAAATCACGCTCCCAGACTCTTAATTCTTCATCTTCTTTTTGCTTCATCTCTTTTATTTTCTGCAGAAGATCTTCAACTTCTGCTACTTTTCTTTGAATTTCATTGAAACTTTGGATAGCTGCTTTGAATTTGTCTATTCTTATATAAACTGGCTCAATTTTTTTAGACAATCTTGGCTCTGTTTCGCTTGCATGGAGCAGGGAGGAAAATTTTGTTTTTGGTGTATCCTCTGATATTTCGAGTGTTCTTCTTTCTCTATTTTTTACCTGCTTTGAGTTTATCGGAGGAACTGGCGAAACAGCTGATTTAATTGCTTCTTGACTAAAACCCGAGTCAAGTTTTCCAGGGAAAGAAGGTAAGCTTCTTGGCTCAAGTATTGGTGTTCTAATCTCTGGTAACTCTGATAGATCAGAAAACCTTGGTAGCTCAGGCAGTTCTGGCAGTTCTGTTAAACTTGAACCTGCTACTCTAGCTTTTACCTCTTTTTTCTTTTTGAACCATGACATATTATTATTTTTCCGAGATAATATAAATAAGTTTGCATAAACTATACAGGGGTAACAGAAAAACGAAAGGTATTTATTTAACAGGCCTGTTCAAACTTAATGCAGATAAAACTTCTTAAGAGCATAGTTTCCGATATAGCTGGAAAACAAGCAGTTGAAATAGTAGATTTATTAGCTGATAAGAAAGATGTAAATGAGTTTTTAATAGCTAAAAAACTGAAACTCACAATAAACCAGACTAGGAATATACTATACAAACTTTCTGATGCAGGGCTTGTTTCTTTTATTAGGAAAAAGGATAAGAGAAAAGGATGGTATATTTATTTTTGGACTTTAAACAGCTTAAAATCTTTAGAATTGCTAAAAAACAGGTTTTTGCAAGAAATAAGAGTACTGGAAAGCCAGCTTAAAAGCAGGAAAACAAAGAGATTTTATTTCTGCAAGACATGCAATGTGGAGGTTGGTGAAGAAACCGCGCTTTTGAATGATTTTACATGCCAGGAATGTGGAGAAGTTTATGTTTTATCTGAAAGTGATAAAGGGATAAGAGAGATAGAGAACAGTTTAGGCAAGCTTAAGAAACATTTACAGATAATTGAAGAAGAGAGGGACAAAGAATCTGAAAAAGTAGGCAAGAAAAAAGCAAGAAAAGTTAAGAGAGAAGAAAAAAGCAGAAAAAAAGAGGCTAAGAAAAAAAGAGAAAAGAAATCAAGAGAACGCAAGAAAGATAAAAAGAATTTAGAAAAGGCAAAAACTAAGAAGAAATCAAAAAAGAAAGTCAAGAAAAAGGTAAAGAAAACAAAAAAGAAGAAAATTAAGAAAAAAACTAAGAGAAAAAGAAGATGAAAATAAGAGACACGAGAAGATTAAGGGATTATACAACAAAAAGACTTAGAGGAAAAAACTGGTTTTCAAATTTAAATGCAACTAATTGGCTGATTTTAATTAATGTGGTATTCTTTGTTATAGCAGTTATTTTTCTTATTATAAACCCTGCTTATTTTGATTATATTGCATTGAAGCCAGACAATATTATGCAAGGAAAATATTTATGGACATTTCTAACTAGCATGTTTATGCATGCTCCTGGAGGGACTATAATGCCACTTTTATCTTTTCACTTGTTGATAAATATGTTTGTACTTTTTTCTTTAGGAAATTTATCTGAGAAGATTATTGGAAGAAAGAGATACATTTGGTTTTACTTATTATCTGGACTGGTTGCTGGTTTGATGTTTGTCTTTTTTGCATATTTTTTCGGGCAGAGTGATTTAGGGGCAAGGATTTTTGGCAGCCCGGATATCGCTGCTGTTGGCGCTTCTGGAGCGATTTTTGCTATAGCTGGTTTATTTATGGTTTTAACTCCAAAATTGAGATTTATGATTATATTCTTGCCGTTTTTTTCTTTGCCAGCTTATATTATGATTCCACTTGTATTATTTGGAACATGGTTAGTTAGTTCAAGTGTGGGGGCTGGAATAGGGAATACAGCGCATTTTGGCGGATTTCTTGCAGGTGTGATTTATGGATTGTATCTTCGAAACAGATATAAAAGAAAAACAAAGATGATTGCGAATTATTTTTCAAGGTAAAAATTATCAAAAAAGCATCAAAATGTTTATATAACATCATTAATTTTTATGAATATGAAAACAAAAAAAAGAGGCAGTAGAGAAAGAAAAATAGGTGTCTGGGATTGTAAAAGACATTACTCTCTGAGCTGGAGCTACATTAAAGAATGCAAAAATCAGATTTATTTTATTCTTGCTTTGATTTTAGGTTCTGCTTTAGTTGGCTTGATTTACCAGCCTCCTGAAATTTATGATTTAATTCAGAAATTTTTACAAGATTTGCTTTCACAAACACAAGAATTAAATTGGTGGCAGATGATTATCTTCATTTTGAACAATAATCTCCAAACAAGCTTTTTTTCAATGATTTTTGGAGTTTTTTTCGGGATTTTTCCAGTCCTTGCTGGATTTTCAAATGGTTATGTTCTTGGATTTGTTGCAGAAAAGGCAGTTGCTATCGGTGGTCTTTTGACTTTGTGGAGGCTACTTCCGCATGGAATTTTTGAATTTCCTGCAATTATTCTGAGTTTGGCACTTGGTATGAGGTTTGGAATGTTTTGGTTTGCAGGAAAAGGAAAAAAGAAAAAAGAGTTTTTTAGAAGGCTTGATTCTAGTATGAGAGTTTTCTTGTTTGTTGTCTTGCCTTTGCTGATTATTGCAGCAATTATTGAAGGGATTTTGATTGTTATATTGAGTTGATTTGATAATTATATTAAAGGATAATAATCTTTTTAAAATAGATTTTTATAATTACTCAATGCCTCTTGAAGATTATTTTCCATTTAGTGACAGAGACAAAAAAGGACATTTAAAAGTTTTTTATGAGCCATCTAAGAAAAAAAATTCTCAAACAGGCGATGTTCTTTATTGTCTCGCTGTGACTGATAGAGAAGGAAATACAATTGTTGAATGGTCTAATCCTTTGTCTGTAAAAGAGTTTTGTGAGAGAGCAGAAAGCTTTTATAGAGAAATTAGTGAGCATAGAGGTTATCATATAAAAGAGTATTCATTGCCACTTTAAAATAAGATTTTAAAAATTAAATATAATTAAAACCATCTGCTTAATCTTGTTTGTTTTCCGTATTCTTTGAGAAGCCAGGAGCGATTTGTGAAAATTTCTATTGGCAGTTTTAATCTTGATTGTGAGATTTCAAGTGCTTCTCGTATTGTGTTTGCAATTTCTGGTTTTTTTGTAAAAGCATCTCTGCCCAACTCTCGCAAAATTCCAACGCCAAGAGGAGCATTATATTCCGGGCGCTCTTCTCGCAGGACAAGGCAAGAAGCTTGCCTTTTTATTTTTTCAAAATACTCACACAAAGCAAGCCTTGCTGTATAATAAGCTCCTGTAACATTTTCTGCATATGTTTTTCTGCCATCAAAAGACTCATAATCTTGAGTGATGTTAATTTCACTAGAAAACTGGTTCCAGACGCTTCCTGGAATAAATGCCTCTAAAACCTCAAAAGCAAATTTATCTGGCAACAGCAAGAACTCGTAGTGATTGCCAACATAATATCCATGAAAAATTTGTATTTCGCCGAGCTCTTGGTAATATCTTATTTTATCAAGAAGATATTTTGATAAAGTATCGTCGGTTGCTGTGACTGCCCATCTTGTCGGCACAAGTTTTCTATTCTTTGCCAATCCAAGCATTCCAGCTGACAGAATTTTAATAATGCTACTTGTTTTTATGTTTCCTTGATATAGCTCTTTTATAGATACAGCTGCTTTATTGTCTGTGTCTGAGACAATGTAGTCAACTTTTCTTGCTATATGCGGATTTTCTTCTAATCTTATGGCTTTAAGGGGCGCAGGATTTCCGATAATTGGTATATGCTTGTCAATTATTGCTCTTGGCTTTATTGGCTTTGCAAGAAAAAATTCTGTTGAAACTGACTTGTCAGCCAGAGAGATTTCTTGCATTATACTTAGGAATTTCTTTTGTTTTTTTGCATCTGAGATTTTTGACTTGAATCGAGAATAGATTAGATTCCCGCGGTAATTTACAATTTCTTTAATTGTCAGACTTTTTGCATACCATTGTTCTGGAAGAGACATGTCTTCTGTATCACCGTGTTCTTGCGGGGCAAGAATACCTGTGTAGACATTTGGATAGAAATTCCTGCCCACAAAGATTTCTGGAGGGGATGAGCCAGAGAAATGAGTTTTTGATTTTGGAAAAATATCCTTGATTTTTGCCAAGATTTTACATGCCTGGCCACAATACCCTCTTCCTTTGCATCTTACACACAATTCAGAATCATAAAAATTCTCCATTTTGCCTCTTTGAATTTTTAAGCTGCTCAGAAATGAAAAATTTTAGAAACATTTCTGACATCATATAATTGCATTTTCCCTCTGTTTTTTTAATTTAGCCTAAAAATAAAAGAAACTAAAATTAAAATTATTTTCTATCCTTTTGGTTCTTATTGGATTATTCTCTTAAGTCACTTATTCCGAGCATTAAGAATAGAAGTCCTATGAGAACTACAAACCAGAATACTCCACCCTTAAGGAATTCCCAGCCAGCATGCCAGAAATTTATCGATTTGCCGGCAACTGTCCATACTTGTACTGAAGAATAGTATCCTATAAGGACCATCCCTATTATCAATATCAATCCAACTAAAATTTCAAGCCACTTGTTCATGGTATTTCAACAAGAAATAATCAATTTAAATATCTTTCTGTGATGCAGTATATATTTTAAATAGATTATTTTGATAAATATTCTCCATAGGTTCAAATAAGGTTGAAGTTATCGCTTTATTTATAAATGATATTTCCTTATGTTTTTTATGACTTCAAACAAATATATACTTGTTTCATTAGAAGATGAGAAAGCTAAGAAAATAGCGGAGATATTGAGCAATAAGACTGCAAAGAAAATACTTGATTTTCTTGCTGACAAGAATGAAGCAAGCGAGACAGATATTGCCCAAGAATTAGGAATTCCTTTGAATACTGCAGAGTATAATATTAAAAAATTGTTGGAAGCTGATTTAATTGGCAAGGCAAAGAATTTTTTTTGGAGTGTAAGAGGCAAGAAGATTGATATGTACAAGCTTGCCAGAAAACATATTGTTATTTCTTCAGCTGGAAGCAAGCCAAGCATGAGCAAATTAAAAAGCATACTCCCAGTAGCATTAATTTCAGGGGCATTTGCATTGATTGTTAGGTATATTTTTCAGTCTCGAGTACAAGAGTTTTATGTTCCGGAAACAGATTTTGTTATGAAAGCTGCTGAATCTGCTGGCATTGCTGGAGTGCAAGTAACAGAGGCAACAAATATTGTTTCAGCAGCATGGCCCATATGGCTTTGGTTCCTTATTGGAGCTGGAGCAGCAATAATTATATTCACAATATTAAATTGGAGAAAACTTTAGGAGGAAAGTAAATATGGAAAAATCAGTTCAAATAACCTTGATAATTGTTTCAGCAATAGTTGTGTTGGCTTTGATTGGACTTAATATCTTTTCAGGAACTTCAACATCAAATACAGTCAGCGTTAATGGGTTGGCAACTGTTGAAGCTATGCCTGACTTAGTTGCAGTATATTTTTATGTTGAAACTAAGGCAGATACAGCAAAAGAAGCTAAAGACAATAATGCAGAAATTGTAGATAATGTTATAACTGCTTTGCTTAAGGAAAGATTTGAAAGAAAAGACATAGTGACGCAGAGTTTTAGTGTCAATCCAAATTACGAATGGAACAATGGAGACAACAAGCAGAAAGGATATATTGCCCAGCATTACCTAAAAGTTGAGATGTCTAGTGACGAAACCGATAAAATCGGCGAGGCAATTGATGCAATAGTTGACAATGCAGCTTCTCTTAGCTATGTCAATTTTGAATTAAGCCAGGAAAAGCAAAATGAATACAAGGTGCAGGCATTGAAAGAAGCAACACAGGATGCGAGAATCAAAGCAGAAGCAATTGCTTCGGGATTAGGAAAGCAACTTGGGAATATTGTTTCAACAAGCGACTCGAGTTTTGACTATTATCCTTGGAGAATGTACGAGATGGCTGCAGGTGCAAGTGTATCAGAAGCAAAACAAGCTGTTACAGACATTCAGCCAGGAGAACAGGAAATACAAGGAAGAGTTTCTGTTGTATACAAGCTGAGATAATATTTATTTTTTGTTTTTATTTTATTTTTTTAATTAATTTGATTTTTCAGAAAAGTTTATAAACTTTCCTTTTTTATAAGATAAGTTTTATAATTCATAGTATCTTCAGAGATGGTCCCAAAGAAATTATTTTTTACAAAAGGAGTCGGCAGGCATAAAGAGAAATTAGCTTCTTTTGAGCTCGCGTTGAGAGATGCTGGTATAGAAAAATATAATCTTGTTTCTGTTTCAAGCATTTTGCCGCCTGCATGCAAAATAATCACAAAAGAAAAAGGAGTTAATGAATTAAAGCCAGGGGCTATTGTTCATTGTGTTATGGCAAGAAATGAAACAAATGAAGCTAACAGGCTCGTTGCAGCTTCTATTGGATGCGCGGTTCCTGCTGATATTAATGCTTACGGTTATTTATCTGAACATCATTGTTTTGGTGAAACAGACGAGCACACAGGGGATTATTCTGAGGATTTAGCAGCTTCAATGTTGGCAACAACTCTCGGCGTAGAATTTAATCCAGATTCTAGCTATGACGAGAGAAAAGAGATATGGAAAATTTCTGACAAAATTGTTAAGACAACTAATACAACTCAGAGCGCACTAGGAAAAAAAGGTTATTGGACTACTGTTATTGCAACAGCGGTTTTTGTTGAGAATAATGAAGGTAATGTAGCATAGAAAAAATTATATACCTAGCTCTCTTTTAATTTTTATAATCTATAATTAGGAAAGTCCGAACAAAATGTAAAAATGATTCTGATACAAACCAGAAGATGAAACAAAAAGTTAAACAGGAAGAAGAATCGAATTTGATTGATGTATTAAAGATAGTTTCTCCTGGAACAGTTTTGAGAACAGCCATGGATGATATTCTGAGAGCAGAGATGGGGGCGTTGATTGTTGTGGACTCTCCTGGTTTAAAAGAGACTACTGATGGAGGATTTGATGTTGATTGTGAACTAACAAGCCAGAGGATTGTTGAATTAGCTAAAATGGATGGGGCTATTATTTTGTCTTCTGATTTAGATAAAATTATATCTGCTAATGTTCTGCTTGTTCCAGACACCAGGATTCCAAGCATAGAAACAGGGACAAGACATAAGGCAGCTGAAAGAACTGCAATACAATCAGAAACTTTAGTTATAGCAATTTCTGAAAGAAGGAGAAGGATAACCCTTTATCATAATGATACTAGGTATATTTTACAGAATCCCCAGGAGCTTTTGAGTAGAGCCACAGAAACTTTGCAGATTTTAGAAAAACAAAGAGAAATTTTTGGAGATTTGCTTTCTAACTTGAATGTTCTTGAGATTTCTGGACTTGTTGTTGTGAATGATGTCTGCTCTGTTCTTCAAAGAGTAGAAATAATGATGAGGACTTCAAGAATGATGGATAGATACCTAATAGAGCTTGGAAGAGAGGGGATTATTATAAGAATGAGAGTCAGAGAGTTATTAAAAAATATAATCAGAGAAAAAGAGCTCATTCTGCAGGATTATGGAATTAATGAAGAAAAAGAAAAATTGTTTTTAGATTTGAGTTTTGATGATTTATTAGATCTTGCAAACATATCTGAGTTGTTATTTTCTCTGCCTCTTGAAGACAAAGTTAAAGCTCGCGGGTATAGAATTCTAGGGAAAACCGATCTGCAGAAAAAAGGAGTAGATGATCTTGTGGAATATTTTGGAGATCTTGAAAATATCTTGAATACTGATATGGAAAAATTGAAAGAGGTTCTTGGTGATTATGCAGAGACATTCCAGAAAGAAATTTCTTCTCTGAAAGAGCAGATTATGATGGCAAGGAAGATTTAATGAAAAGATTTAAAAAACCTAATTTTCTAATATAATTGCCTTAAAAAGGGAAAAGAGTTCTGATAAGAATTAAGATGGCAATTGAAATAAAAGAACAATATGGAATAATTACAGCAGAAAGGCCTGAATTTCCACCAATAAACTTATTTAGAGTTCCACATAAGCAAGGAGATTTAGTTTTGGCACATCCTGCTTTTGGGCCAAATTATTTTAGCAAGAATGTAGAAGTAATGCAGAAGAATTACTCTCATCCTCAAACAGGAGAAAGAATATCTTTCAGCGAGCCAACAACTTCTGAGTCTATTTCAGCAGCGGCTTATGGGTTTGAAACTATGGCTAAACCTGAAATTTTCGACCTAAGATGGCTTCAAGCAGGAAGAATTCTTAGAACATCAGAAGGAGTTTTTGCAAATCCTCCAAGAGACAGGGAAGGGAGTCCTATAACTGATGAAAAAGTTCTTAAGCAACTTTTAAAAGCAGATAAGAAAATTAATGGAATTTATCTTATGGATAATGATTTTGGTTTTGCTCCTTATGAAACATTTAAGAGAGGAGTTCAAGACTGCGATAGTTTTGTTCAGGGCGGTTTAGCAAGAGTTTTAGAACATACTCAAGAAGAACAAGCTAAAAATCTTAGGACAATAGCTTCTCCTAAATTTTACAAAAGAGGAGTTAATGTTTGGGGATTTGATGATGTTAAAGAACCTGTTTTGAGAGTTGTGGGTCTGGATTCCGGCAGGGTCCTTGGCGACGGCAGGCTGGGTGTTGATGGCGGCTGGGGCGACTACGACAATGGCTATGCTTTTGGGGTGTTGAAATAAAATGACAACTGAAACAAAAACAAAATTACCAAAATTTCAGGGAAAACCCTTAATTGAGACTCCTGATGTGGTTTCTAGTGCCAACTTTTTAGAAGGAGATTTTGGAAAAGTGGTTCATAACGAGGTTGTTGCAGAATATGGCCCTGATAATCCTTTTGTTACATCTGATGTATCTTACAATGATGAAGACAATGTAGTTAGAGGTTCAAAACCTGGTTATGCTGTTGCTGTAAATAAAGTTTTAAGAGAAGACGAAAGAATATTAAGAACAGCAACACCAGCGGATTTAGAGAGAATATCAAGAGTTAAAGCTTTGCCTTTAAGAGGGCAATATGAAGATTCTGCTTTAGTTTTGAGAAGTGAAGATGAACCAAACAAGTATTTAGCTAAAAATTTAAAAAAACAAGTTAAGGC
>Ga0209541_10009620_pt1 | contig 15624 bp, 15 predicted proteins | sample RifCSPlowO2_01_FD_184027 | JGI IMG/M metagenome (GOLD analysis project Ga0209541, IMG submission 184027) | Groundwater microbial communities from Rifle, Colorado - Rifle CSP2_plank lowO2_0.1 (SPAdes) (version 2) | ecosystem: Environmental > Aquatic > Deep subsurface > Groundwater | place...
AAATCTGCTACGTCTTGGGTAATAGTTATCAAACCTAGGTAATATTTACGGGAACGTTTGGCAACAGAATAAAGGAACTGGGCAGTGTCAGGGTAACGCATCATGTGCCAAGCCTCGTCAACAATCAAGAGGCGTTTTTTAAGATCGCGCTTAATACGGTTCCAAATAAAGTCTAAGATAACAAACATGGCGATTGGGCGGAGAGTCTCTTCTAAATCGCGCACGGAAAAAGTCGTAAACGGATTTTTTAAATCAATATTAGTGTGTTGGTCAAAAATTCCGGCAAAAGAGCCTTTAATAAATTTTTCAATGCGGTCGGCGAGCGAACGGGCAATGGGATCCTCCATTCCTAAAAGAGTTTTATACAAATCTTCCATTAAAGGCGGAGTTTTAGTTTGAGTCTGGGGGTCTGGAGTAATCCCTTTTGCTTTATAGGTTGCGATAAACGCCCTGTCCATAAGCGCTTCTTCAGTCGGGGAGAGCTTGCCCATAATAACCGAAAATAAAGAGTGTAAAGAAAGAATTTTTAAACCCAGAGTGCTTTCTTCAGGGTCTGAAACAGGGGTTAGTTCAAAAGGGTTAATTTTAGCCGGCGAGTTAAAAGAAAAAGAAATAAACTCTCCGCCAACCGCTTCTGTTAAAGGTTTGTATTCTGCCTCAGGGTCGATAATAAAAACTTCTGTTCCGAGCATTAAAGAGCGCACTGCTTCCAGTTTGACAGCGTAGGAGTTATGCACGAACATACCGCCAAAACCCGCTAGAAACACTTGGTCGTCAACAGTTAGATCGTAAACATATTTATCCCTAGATTTAATTTTCTTAATTGAAACAATAGGATCCCAAAAAAGGTCGCTTGTGGAAAGTATCTTTAGCCAGACCAAGTGTTGTTTGATCTTTACCAGTCCCTCCTTTTTGTTTTTGTAGGCCTTGGAGATAAAATCCCTTGCTTTGAGCACGCGAGAATAATTAGTATTTCCCGAACCCACAACGACAGAAGCCCAAAGAGATTTGTCGAATTCCAGTAAAGATTCGCCTGTGACCCTAAAACTTCTATACAAAGAAGAGCTTATTTGTTCAGTGTTGTAAGCTGTTTGGTGAGTCACAGAAGCGGCTTGTAAAGCACTTGCTAAAAGTGGCGGATGTTCGCGTTTTTTCATCACAGCCCATGAAGAGCTCAGTTTATGCCAGAGTAAGCTGTTTATTTCTTTTTTCTTCGCCTTTTGCCAGATTTCTTCTAATGTAGGCAAAGACTGTAAAGTTAATAAACCATCTGTTTCTAACGCCTCTATTTCAGCAACTCTTTTTTCTATTCCGGCAATAAGTTTTAATAATTCTTTACGTGATGGTTTGAAAATGCCCAGTTTTATCTCCGAGAATTTTTTAGGGGCGGGAATTTCAGAATTGTAAAGCTCTTGATAAATATCTTTAAGAATTGAACCAAGCTCGGGAATAACATCAACGTTAGTGTTGCCATTTTTTACTAGAGTGCGCAATTGTTTACTTTTTCTTTCAGAAACAAAGCCGACACAATCCGTAAATTTCTTGATATTCTCTTGTCCAGAAATTGAGACTTTCCAGTAAACAGATTTTCTTTTCCTTACTCCATTGGTCGCCCTTTTTTTAGTCTTAGCAATACGGGCTATTATTCCAAAACGTAAAAGCAGGTAAGATAAATCAGAGGCGAGCTGTTTGGACTTCGTTGTGGCTGTTATTTGGCTTCCATCAACCCCACCGTCTCCTTCGAAATAACCTTGAAGGAAAGAGGCAGCTCTTTTGTTGTCTGTAGTAAAAACAAGCGGAGGAACATTCTTCTTAGAAGAATCTCTGGTTGTTCCCAATTTAGCAAGGAGCTCCCTGAAGGGTTCTGAGAAAGTGTGTATACCAATTGCTTTTTCTTGTTTACGGACAATGGAGTAATTTATACCCAAGGCTTTGAAATAGTAGGCAACATCGTTTAGTACAACTTTATCGGTGTTGCTAATCAACACTCTTTGTTTTGTTGCATTACCTTCGCTGACAAAGTACCCCAGAAATTTAAAAAAATCCTCTGATAATGGGAAATTCCTCGGCAGGGTTGTGCCGTCCTTCGCTAGTCTGTTACCAACTCGCCCTTTAACGGTTTTTAAGTATTTTATCTTTGAGTTCGAGAGAAGTTTGTATACATTAAGGGATTTCTCGCCTTCTTGTTTTGTTTCGATCTTGCGTGGAAGGGGAATATAATCTCCAGATTCTATTTCGTCCGCTTTAGCTATGGAAATTTTCCCATTTTTTAGGATAACCAGATTGTGATCTGCTGTAATTGTTATCTCACGACCACTTTTGGTTCTAACTTTATAGAGTGTTTTTGGCGCTATTTTTCTGGCTGCAATACTGACTTTTGACCAGTTTCCTTTTAGATATTTATCAAAAGCATAAACTTCTATTCCCGGGTCAACAACTCCTTCCATTTCTTCATCAATCTTTTCCAAAACACCTTTTTTAATAATTTTTTCAACTACATTGCCTATTTTCCCAAGTTTAATTTCCCCCGAATGGTTTCTGTATAAAACGGGCTCGTTTCCACTTGTCGACTTTCCCGCGCCAGAAGTAGCGAAAATTAAAGAGTTATAGTTTTCCAGTCGAAAACGGTCAAAAATAACCAGTGAATCGTTGTCTTCGTTAATTCCGTACAATACTCCCCGGTCCGAGCTCAGCTCGGCGGAAACAAACGGGAACGTGGTTGCAAGGCTTGTCGTGTCCATGTTGCGCGTTATGGATAATTTATCTATTCCCAAAGGGGTTGTTGAGAGTAAACCGTCTTCCATTTGCAGGGCGGTAAATTTTGCCACTATTAATAAAGAACCGAGCGTAGATTGTACTTGGTGGGTGATTTGGTTTAATTCTTCTAGTGAATCAGCAGGGATTGTAATATAAAAAGAAAACTGAAAGAAGCGCTCTGCCCCTTTTACTAATTGCTCCTGTAAATCTCTGGCGTCTTCGAGTTTTGCTTGTGTTCCCGGATTAACTACTCTTCCGCGTTGTAAATCTGTGGCAATTTCTGCTTCCATTTCGGCAATTTTGCGCCGTAAATCGTCTAAAACTGTTTTTCCTTCAACTGGGTAGATAAAAAAAGAAAGGTCAAGGGAGTGGTCAAAATTAATAATCGGGTCAAGCCATCCAGGCGAAACAAAACGCGGGTAACCTCCGACAAAGATAGTGCGCAGATATTTATCGTTTATTTTAATATAGGTTAAATCAATCTCTATTTTTTGTGGAGCAATAATGTTTTGAATATTATCCTTGTTGCCAACTGGCGCAGTTGTATTGGTGGGCAGAGTTCCTGTAGGAACCGCCTCGCTAAGACTTTTGGCTTTCATAAAGGGTACACCAAGATTAAACATTAGGGGAAATCTCCTTGCCGTTTTCTTTCCTACCGTCAGTCCGGTAGATATTATGGAAAAGTCGCGCTATTTCTTCGGTGGTAAGCTGTTGTACTTTAATTCCTAGACGCCCGGACTGGCGGATAACATGGTCGCGTCTTGGAAAAAGCACGGTTTTAACCTTTTTTAAGACATAGTCTTTGGGATAAGGAACAGATCGTTGGCGGCGGGTTAATGTATTAACCATTCCTGTTGTAGAAATTCCAAGTTCAAAAGGGGAGAAGGGAATAATAATAAAAAAATCTTTTTCTAAAACATTTCTCTTTTTGACAATTTGCGCAACAAAGGTTTGGTATGAACCAATCAACACTTTAAGTTTAGCGTTCGTCTGTTTGTCTGCCTCTTCTTTTAAGTAGTTAAGGTAGTTGGTAACATCCTTTTTTTGCGAACGCACTAAAATTTGAATTGCAAAGGAAAGAGAGTTTAAAAAAGCCGAATACGCGTAAGTAATTGCTTCTTGCTCTTTTTCGCTTAATAAAGAAAAGTTTAAGGCCGAAGCACGCATAATTATTGCCGCTCCGCCCTCTTTTGTCAGCAGCATATCGTCTGTGATATCAGCAATGAGAATGTGCTGCTGTGTAGTAGAGCTGATAGGTACGACTTTGGCTGGCTTGAAAGGTAACATCATAATTAATTTTAAATTTTCAATTTTTAATCAATTTTTAATGCTTTAATTTTTAAACATTTAGATTTCATTTCAAATTTTAAATTTCAAATTAAAAATTCTGTTAGGCCTTGGCCTTTATCTGTATTGGCGGAATCAGCCGTCCTTCTGCTTGGAATTGTATTGGATCAAAAGTCAAACCGTCTTTTTCGGTCATAAGTTCATAGCCGCCGTTTTTCAAGGGGGTTACGGTCATAAAGTGGCCAACCCTGTTGCTTCTAATTGCGCGGACCGGAGTTTTTGAAACAGAATCAATGATTTCCAAGATTGCGCCTTCGACGATTTTACCTTGAGAAGTTAAAACCTGCCCGACGATTGTGTTGGGAATTTCAGGAGGAGAGGGAGGTGCGGCCTCTGGACTAAAAACTGCCTGGGCGATAACCTGCCCATTGCCGCCTTGGTTTGCAAAAACAGGCGAAAGAGGTTGGATTGTTTCCTGTTGGTCAACTTGTAGATTTTGGATTGGCGTGGCGTGTCCGACTTTAACAACTTGTTGAACGGGCACGGGCATGGCGGTATCTTCCGGCCGTACCGATCGCATATTTGACGCGGCTTGCTGTGATGTCTTTTGCCCTTGTACTTCTTGGGTAAGAACCATTCCTTGAGTAAAAGGTTCGGCCGAGCTTTTTACTCCTCCGAGTGCAGTGTTTTGGTTGAAAGTAGTATTTACAACGGAGTTTGTTGCTTGGGGGGTTACGGCAAACATGGCGCTAACCTTTGAGAAAAAGTTTCTCTCTCCCTGTTCAAATTTTTTAACTTCTTCTGACTGGCCTGCCCCGGTCAGATCAGGGTTTGTTGTCGACAGGGGAGTTGGCGTTGTGTCGACAGAGGTAGATTTAGCAAAAACATCCTCGGCGCTGTTTGCGTCCCAAGTGTAAAGGGTAGGAGAATAGACCGCTTTGATAAAGGCAAGAAACCATTGGGAGAGCGGGCGCTCTTCGATTGGCAAGAAAGCAAGCGCCGCGCCAAGCAACCCAAATAATAGTACCAGAGGCCACTTAATAACCCCTGGCAAGGGCGTAGCATAAAAGATGAGTGATACTGTAATCCCTCCAGCCAACTGGAAGAATTGCTTGAGGGTCATGTCGCCGACAAGCTTAAATTCATAACTGGAAATATGCTGCGGTACAGGATGTTGTTGCATGATTTAGAACATAGAACAAAGGACAAAGGACACAGAATATAGAACAAAGGACATAGATATCATTGCAATTTTTTCATTAAGGTAGTTAGTATTTTTGCTATTTCGATATTTACCTCAAGACAATTTTTTAAAATGATTCCATCTTGTCTTCTTACATCTGAAATTACATTAATCCAATGTTCTACTTCAAAACATGAACCACGGGCGATTCCCAAAAATCTCCTGTAGTCTTTTTGGTGGTGTCTGCCGTAACCTTCGGCAATGTTTGCTCCGATAGACGACATGGCCCTCAAAAGTTGCATGATTAGAAATTTTTCTGTCCAACCTAATTTTTGAGACTTGTAATAAAGGAGTAGCTTTATCGAATTCTCTTTCGCTTTTTGATAAGCGATAAGATCCTTATAGTCTCTATAGCTTTTTTGGGCAGGGACAGCCATTGTGTTCTGTGACTATGTTCTTTGTTCTAATCTCGCCTACGGCAAGATTAGCATATGAAACATGAAAATCAACAAATTTTTTTCACACTTACCGTTAGCGGAGTTCTCCGGAGTCAAATTTCTTTTCGCAGGGAACGCACACATTGCATGGTCCGACTAAAGTTTCAGCCTTACAAACCCTGCAATTTCCGGATTTATATTCGTATTTTCCAGACTTGGTCGACAAATCTCCAAAATAATAGACCCTATCAAATGCGCCGAGCATTTTCAGGGCGTCCATGTTGGAAATTCCCGGACAGTCGCGGAGCTGGTTTATCAAATGTCCCCTTGCAATTAATTCTTGTTCTATCCTTGTTCCTACGACAACTTCTTCGTACGGCGTTCGAGCTCTGTGAATAGCAGTATAATTATTGTCTGCAACTTCGCGGGCGTCATTAAGCGCTGCCATTTTTTCTGCTGTCAGTTCGGCGAGAGTTTTCTTGGTTAAATTAAAGACTAAATCGTTAAAAGTTTTCCCTTCCGGAAGATTAAACTCAACTGGCCTGTTGTTAAACTTTTCGTCGTCAAGCGAGTTGGGGGCAGAGGCAAACGCTTCGTAAACTCTTGTACATTGTGTCGGGGAAAGAGGTAGGCATACTGCAACACTTTGAACTCGCACGATGCCATTTTCTTCATACTTTCGACTGACAACAACCCGCGACCACTTATAGAAACCCTCAACACGCGGACTTATCCAGACAAGACACTCAGCATCGCTAAATGCCGCCCACGAGACGGTTTCCGTGGTTGCTATATTTTCACTTTGAAAAATAGCGTTGTCGGTACGGTTGGTGTCGGTAAGTCGAACCAGTTCCTCGAGTGTTGACCAGTAAATATTCGGCTTTCTTTGAAATTCAAGAATTACAGAAGCTAAATCTTGAGCGATTACTTCTTGCGGTTTTTTCCAGTTGGCAACCGGTAGCGCTAGTTCTACATTCATAGTTTCCTGCTCGGGATGGTAACTGAAGGTTATTAGTTTTCCGGCTTGTCTCGTCGAAGCGTTGGCTAAGACGGGGACTCACGGTTGCGGCACAGCCCCCGATTTACACAGGGTTCCTTAATCCTCCTTCGCTTATAGCTATGGAAGGACGTTGCATAACCTTATTCAGTCAATTTATGTTAACTGGGGAAGTTTTGCAAGGGGTGTTTTGTGGTAGAATGTAGGCATGGCATTACCCGGTCACATTCAAAAATATTTTTGGGATATTGATCCTAAAAAAGCTCAACCCAAAAAACACCCGGAATATTATATTAAGAGAATTTTAGAGTATGGGGATAAAAAATCCTTTGCATGGTTGAAAACTGTATTTGGTCTTAATAAGATCAAGGGAATAGCTTTTAAAGCCCGACTCTCGCCCAAGAGTAAGAATTATTGGAAACTGACCCTTTGACGAATGTTTGAAAATATTTTATTACCTCAGACTAAGGATTTACTTGATAAACTGAAACCAGAAAATTTTCCAACTGGCACATACTTGGGCGGCGGAACGGCTGTTGCTCTCTATTTAGGGCACAGACGTTCGGAAGACCTGGATTTTTTTACGCAGGATGATTTTCAAGAAGATCAATGGCAACAGGAGTTAGAAAAACGATTAGATTTTAAGACAATACAAAAAGATAAGCGAAGTTTAATTGGCGCGGTTGGGAAAGTGAAGTTATCTTTACTGGGTTATAGATACAAACTGATTGAGAAAAAGGAAAAAATTTACAATCTAGAACTTGCCTCGCTTCCAGACCTTGCTGCGATGAAGTTAAGTACTGTTGTAGGTCGGGGGACGAAAAGGGATTTAATCGATATATACTTTCTTGCGCAAAAGTTTTCTCTAGGAGAGCTTTTTTCTTTTTATCAAGAAAAATATGGGAATTTAGAGGAGGCAGAAATTGCCATAAAAAAGGGACTTGTTTATTTTAAAGAAGCCGATCAGGATGAATTGCCGGAAATGTTGGTTCCGATTGATTGGAAGAAAATTAAAAACTGGCTAAAGAAAGAAACATTAAAAGCTTAACTACTTGCTTGTCCTTCGACGTTAATAACAGGTTTTCTGGAGTTTTCAACCCCTAGTTTGGTATACTTAGTTACTGCCATGGCCGAGTCGGGATCAGAAAATTTACCAACACCAAAACCAGCTATTCCCAGAAGTGATGGAAGTAATTTACCTATGAGAACAGAAAGACCTTTAGAAACAGGTCAAAATCCAATTACACACAGTGAACAGTCTACTGTTGACCGCGCTTTAGCCGAAGCGCGCGACAGAGTGGTTAACTTAGAACGTGATTACAAAGAACACCCTGAGAAATATCCCGTCCCAATCGGAGGAGGAGCAGTTCAGTTTCCTGACCAAGAAAGGTTGGGAGGGAGATCACTTACAGAAGCTGAAAGGTTAATGTACGAAAGTCAGGCGCGTGAGGCTGGTCGCGGGTCTTGGTTTGCGGAAGGTTTAAGAAAAACAGAAAACCCTTTAACTTTACGTTATTTAAACAGAGGGATTCTCGCTACATGGGAAAAATATCCAAGACAATTTTCTGAATATACAGCCTTACATTATTTAGGAATTTTACAAGATAGAGCTGCTGGTTATGAAGCTTTGAGGGATATGCCCCCGGAAGTGGCTATTGAACTGGGTTTAGTTGATCGGATAGCGGGCGACGGTAAAAGTGTTGAGCGCGGACTTTTCCATACAGAACTAAGCCTGGATCAGATTAGAAAAATGGCAGAAGAAACAGTTTTAGCGCGTGATGAATTTATAGCACGAGCAACCATTTTGGAAGTCTATAAACAGCAAGGACAAATGGCAGGTGACGTAAAACAATACGGCTTTCAGTTTTTTATCGCCCCATGGAGGACAAAAACTGAAGCTAAACATTACGCAGATATAGGAAGGGCGGGAGAGACCCTACCTGGAAAAGAAAAATTCGGTGTACTAGTTGATGAGGCAATGCGAGGCTGGATAGATTTAGCAGAAGGTAAGGAAACGGATCTTCATGGAACAAAGATCGGAATACCGAAAGACGAACAAGGGAAAATAGGCAATCCTTTTGATGGTGATTTGTACGAAAGCAAATTGGAACGGCAGAGGAAGTGGATCGCTAAACACAAAACCAGAGGGGATAGTCAGGCCGTGCAGACAGCATGGTTGCTTCTTAGACACATGGATGTGCATGTTTCTTATGCAATGAATGGCGGAAGACTTATTGACCCTAAAAAACCATCGGTAGGACGCAGAATAGAAGAGATATTGTCTGCCATAGGGAAATTTGATCCAAGAGATTATCTGGCTCCTCCCTACAAACGGTTGTGTTTAGACAGAGGAGACTTGAATGAAACTATGGCAACACCAGACGACACAGACATTTCTCTTGATACGGTTGGGGATGTTGCTATTGAGGCCAGTGATACAACAAACGATACAGCTAAAGCTAATTATATAGCCGTTCGTCAACTTGCCGAGTTTACCAAAGACAACCCACGCGCAGTTGCAGCTCCAGCTACAATTGGCTGTTTCCCTAACTTAACTACAGACATGATGCGGATGATCTATTTTGGAGATACAAACATGTGGGATCTTTGGAGAAAACACGGAATAAGATTTGGAGATTTTCCTTGGGACGAATCTTCGGAAGCTGATACAGATAAACAGATAGGTTGGAAAAATCCTGTAGATGGAAAATATTATAAGGGTATCGCAAAGGTTTTTCACCATGTTCCTTACGGCTTGCAGGCCATGTATGCGTTGGGCAAGGTTTATGAATCGATAATGAATGATGATTTTGCAAAAATGGGCGAGCAAATTATGGACACATCCTATTTACACGGCTTAAACAAAGCTTATGAACTCACTTTTTCCATTATGTGGGGGAAAGCTGTAAACCTTGTATCTGACGCGGAGATAGAGAGAGATCCTTCAAAAGACACTCTTAAAAAATTAAGACAGTTGGCTAAAGTTAATATGCTTGCAGGAATTATAATAGCTAACACAACATCAAATACGAATGATCCTAAGGATATTGTCAAGAGAATGGGCATGCCCATGGTTGCTTATGATGTGATAAGTGGGTCAATAAGACACAATAGAAAAACTTATACCCAAAGAGTTGTTAACAGCGCCACCACGGCAGGTTTTTTGAGCATAAGAGATCACGAAGAGGGTAAAACGGCAATAAACAGCAAATCTCTTTACGACGCAGAGAAGGCATTGATTACAGAAATAGTTGAAAATCGCCGTATGGGCGTGAAACCAAGCTTACTAGAAGGTAAGTGGTTTAGTCCCGAAGAGATTAATCGAATGAACCTATTGGGAATCTATGCGCCTTTCAAGGCCTAATTTGATAGCGTGAAGTATGCCAGATTGGTCTTCTTTTGTTCCCATTCTTTGCTTCAAAGTTTGAAGTAGTTTATCTTCCACAAGACCCCTACCGATACCTTTTTTGCCAAACATAACTCCAACTGCAAATCGTAATGGCTCAAATAATTCGGAGTTTCTCAAGGCATCCATCTTCTTAAGCGGGCTGCGTTTGTTAATGCATCCCATACACCGGTTGGAACATGTCTTCCAGGTCCTGTTCCTGGTCCAGCGGCCAGCATTTCGCCAATTCGGGTTCTAGTTGCAGCTCCTGAAATATCTGTAATTGGAGCGCGTGCACCGGCAGCTTCCATTGGATTGAAACCAAGTCCACGTACACCAAACGCAGCCTTTATTGCGTTGGGTGTTTGATGGACTGTGAATAAAATTCCCAAGCCAATGATAAAACCTATTAAATTTGTAACGGGAGCTCCCACGATACTTCCCAAGAGAAGCGGGGGTTGCCACATGTTTAAAGTTGAGACGGAATGCACCATTACGAAGCCCAACATCATGACAAAAGCTACTCCCGCAAAAACAGCCAGGTGGGCAGTCAGATTTTTAAGCCAAGACCCAAAACCTCCGACACCAGGAATTACACCAAGAGCTATTTGGATTGGGGCAAAAATAACTAGTAAAATAATCGCAATATAAGATTGAAGTAGAGCAAAGAATAGTCTTATCAAAACCCATAAAATTATAAGCAGAAGGATTAATACCATGAGAATCGCTCCAACAGCTAAAGCTCCTCCGGATACGGCAATCGCTGTTCCGCCCATCCAAGCCATGAGAATCGACCCTAGTGCTCCACCCAAGGCGCCCACCCCTCCTGCTACAGCGAATGTTCCTGCTAATGCACCTCCCGGTGTGTCACACCCTAAATTTAGTGATGGCAACTGTCCGAACAGTGCTCCTACAGTGTCTAAATAACCCCCGTTTGTAAATTGGTTCTGTAATTGTGCTGGAGTATAAGGACATTCGCCAACACCTGCGAACGCAAGAGCGCCAAGGGAGATAACCACATAGAGCATATCTATCATAAATCCGGCTATTGCATAAGAAAATGTCACAAGAAGGAGAGCGATGACAATTCGAGGAAGAGCCGACTGAATGGTTATTACCGTCTGAGGATTTATTTTATATCTAAACATTGTGGCAAACCCCATTGATACAAATATAAGAACAAAAAACATATAAGTAATGTTTCTAAATGATCTCCAGAGAGTTCTGAGTGGCGCTAAACCATCAAATCCTGTTCCGGTCTGTGCATACGCTTTTTCAACCAAGCCAAAATCACGCAAAGTCGAGGCAACATATTCCACTCCTGACGCAGGGGGGGCATTATACATCATTGCGACTAAAGAGTTTGTTGTTCCAATCGCGCCTACTTGGTAATCTTTAGGACAATTAGACTTATCTTTTTCGCAACCAGCAACAATAAGTACTCCACTCTCAATCATGTAAGAAAAAGTATTTAAAGTAAATCTTTGAAGGTTTGCCCCTGCGTCTTTAGCCACCGCGCTTAAGAAAGCATTCCAAACACCAGTACGGACGCCTAACGGATCCATAAATTCAGCCTTTGCTTGTTTTGGAAATACAGCAACCAAAGAAAGACAAAGCAAGAGAGAAATTAGAATGATTTTAATTTTACTGAAGAATTTGGTTAATGTCATTTTTAAATTTATTTCCTAGTATCTCATTACGCTTGGGTTTTTTCAAACGACACAGAGAATCTGTGAATTTATAATTTTTAATTTCTAATTTGAAATGAATTTTTAAGGTCTTAATTTTTAAACTTCACCCAGAGCTCTTAGCGATTTTTGAAAAAATCATTATTAGTTCTTGAGCTTCACTCCATAATTCTTTACATTCGACTTTTAACTCCTCGCAAGCCCTTGCAAGCATTCTAAGCCAATACTGGGCCTCTTTGGCCTCCTTTTTACAAATAAATATTTTATTGCGAAAGTCCTTTTTACTAGAAGCACCGTTGGCTTCTTGGTAATTTCCTCCAGTACCAGTTCCTGCTCCAATAAGTTGGTCTACAATCCTATTGGTTACAGATCCTTTAGGTGCCTTCTTGCAAAGGTCTATAATTCTTTCCCCAAAGATAGCTGTTCTTTCTTCAAGGTCGTATATCTTAGGCTGGATGCTGTTTGTTTCAAGCATTTTGTCATTCAGGTTTCAATAATCAGAGCTTGCGATTTCATCGTAAAAATTAAAAATTTCAAATTAAAAATTGTTAAAGTGGTGTTGCCGCCCCCGGACTCCCCGGAGGGACAATCTTTTTGTACCAAGATTCCAGGCCGTCGATAAAATTACCATTACTGTCGTTCTTGCAGATAGGCTGATTCTCGGGCGTTCCGCAATAATTGCGTACCCAGCGTGCCCAGTCAGGAGGCTGAATATTGTTGGTTGTGTTGATAAAGCAATTAAAACTTTTCTGAAAATCACTCTCAGACGGAGGGCATGAAAAATGATTGTTGTAGTGCGAAGCTCCGGATTCTTCTATCCAAAGCGCAATAGCAAACGCCGGGTTTATTCCTGAAGCGTAAGAAGTGCTTGCAACAATGTCCCATTGCTCTGCAATTTTAGTGTTTGGCCAGCTGTTTTTAACCATTTCGATGATTTTGTTTTTTATCTCAGGAGTAAGCCTGACTGCGTCGGGGTTGTTGTAGGGAATGGTGTAATTCAAACCCGGAGTGGGGGGCTTAACTTCCTGCAGTCCTCCGGTTGGACCAAGGGTGGTGATGAGCTTTGCCTCCTCATAAGGGCGCAAGGACTTTACAAGATCGACAGTCTTGTTTTGTGTAGATTTGGCTCCCTCAAAGGGAACTCCGACGACTTTCCCCTCGCCGATTGCGCGGTAAGAGACGGCTTCTTCCTGATCAATCATTTTTTGAGCATCTTCAAAAGGGAGAAACGAATTGAGAAAATTATTTGACTGTTTGGCAAACGCTTCTTCACCGGGGAAAATTTTAGTTTGCTGCACACTAAAAGTTGCAGTTGCTGTTGCACCGGCCTTATCTAAAAGACCTGAGATAAATTTTCCAATCTCAGAGGCTAAGTTTCCTAAAAGACCCGCAGAAGCCGGCGCGGGGTTTGTTAAAGTTGTTGCTTCGCCGTACGATTCACCACCCTCGTTGACACAATCGCCCGAGTTTTCGCTAAGTGTTGGGTTTCCTGACGGCTGGATAGATTTAAACCTGAGTTTTGCGGGTTTGTCTCCGGAAGACTGAGCTTCCCAAAACCTAAAACCCAAAAGAAGTTGGTTATAACTTGAAGTTAGCGGGATAAGTTCTGCCCTGCCTTGTTCTATTCTTGTGTCGCCTTTGGTTGTGGTATTGCCCTCGTTGTTTTTAACTGAGACTTTGCCGCAACCAGGATGGGAAAGTGTACCTTTGAGATTATCTGGCTTAAACTCAGGGAGTCCTTCTTTAATCACTTCGTACGGGAGCGATCTGGAAATAATTTCGGAATCCATGAAAAACTCTTCCTCTCGGCTGTAATCAGGCGAGCGCAGTTGGTCTTTAGAAGGTCCTGTATCTCCCGAGAAAGAGGGGAGGCTTATTCCAAAAAAGCCTTTTTTCTCAACGGGAATCTCCTTTCCCGGAACAGGCTTGAAAGAAGTATCCGGGCAAGTATAGCCTTCAGGGCAAAGTGCAGGATCTGCTACCTGTGCCTTACTGGTAGAAGGAAAACTAAACAAGATTAAGCTAAAAAGAAGCAAAAAACGGAACATATTCCTCACGATTATTGGCGGTATATCTCAAAGATGGAAAGTCTGACGCCGGTGAGAACCTCGATAAATTGAATGATAATCCAGGCAAGGATTAAAACAACCAACCCCAAGACGGCATGGGTGAGCGTTCCTTTTGCCGCCTCAACCGCCTTAGCATCTCCTCCTGCGGTCATATAACGGAAGCCGCCGATTAAAAACATAACAAACAAAGTTATTCCGGCAAAGGCGAGTGCTACAGAAATAACATTTTCAAAAACTGCCTCCAAACCTTTAATTGTAGCAACATCGTTAACACCTGCTCCGGTGTTACCACCTGAAGTTCCACCAACCTCACCGCGGGCTGGGCTAAAAGGTCTTTGGGCAGAAACATTTTGCGGCAAAAACAAAAACACTAGCGCAATTACCGCTAGTGTTTTCAAAGTAAGACTAACAGCGCTTTTGTTTAGAGCGTATCTACCCATTTACAAAAGTTTACACGCTCAAGCGCTGTTAAGTCAAACTAAGAAAACTTTAAGTTAAGAATATCGATTCCGAACAAAGCTTTTGTTAATTGAGCTATTGCCCAAGCCGAGAAAACAATGACCAATCCAACCAAGGCGGCTGTAATTTGGTTTCTTGCTTCTTCTGTCTTTCCTTTGTCGCCCCCGGACATAATCCATTTAATTCCTCCGATAAGCAGCATAAAGAAGAAGACTACTGCGGCAATAATAAGTGCAAACCTGATTAATTTAGAGACGATATCGGCAAATTCTAATTTACCAAGGTCTGTAAATTGACCTGTTGGTTTGAGATCTATTTCTTTTTGAGCAAAGACCGGCATGGCTGAAAGAGCCAAACCTGCGGCCGCTGTCCACGCACTTTTAATAATTCTTTTCAAAATCATTCACCTCCCCGCTCAGCGGGGGTATTGTCGCGCTTAGCGCGACCCCTCGCTTTAATAAAATAAATGATAGCATATTCACAAGTATTTGTATTTTACCTTTCTTAAGCATTTTTCGATTTGGATTTTGAGTTCTGCGTGTCCTTTACCGCCTTTTAGAAATACCTCGCGACGCTTAGCGTCGCTTTGTGTTAAATAAGCCTCGTAATGTATAAGTTCGACAGGTAATCTATTTTTAGTTGCCGCAACAAACCCGTTTTTATGTCTTTGAAACCTTCTTTTTAAATCTGTCGCGTATCCAACATATAACATTCTATCTTTCTGGCTAATGAGAATGTAAACATAATACATTTATCATTTTGCTGGATGAGCCCAACTAATTTTAATGTATAGCAATTTTAAATTGCAAGTGAAGCCTTTATCTTGGCTCTTTGGGTTTGTAGGTCGGATCGTCATATGGATCGATGACAGGAGACACGGCACATGACTTTGAAGCCGTCACGTCCAGTCCCGGCAGGGTGAAATTTAAGATACAGACAGAAAAAGACGCCTCAATGATTTTAATAACGGCAAACATGGCAAAAACGATAACTATTCCCACTAAAGCGTGCATGATTGTACCCCGCGCCGATTCGATTGAATTTTTATCTCCTGCCGAGGTAATCCATTTTATGCCACCGATTAGAAAATAAAAGAAAAAGAGAAGGACGGCGATAACAAGCAGCCAACTTACTATTGTTTGCAGTATACTCTCAAATTGAAATGCCCCGGCAAATGTCGAAGTCGGGCTGAGCCCCGGCGCAAGCGGATTGGTAATTCTTTGTGCTAGATATTCCATAATTCGATGGGTCCTATAATTCGATGGGTCCTATAATTCGATGGGTTCTATATCAAGGTCCTGTATTTCCTCCACCGGTCGGCGTGCTAAAAGGTCCGAGCTGGCGAAGCATTCTTTCCAGGTT
>Ga0209541_10009622_pt1 | contig 15623 bp, 11 predicted proteins | sample RifCSPlowO2_01_FD_184027 | JGI IMG/M metagenome (GOLD analysis project Ga0209541, IMG submission 184027) | Groundwater microbial communities from Rifle, Colorado - Rifle CSP2_plank lowO2_0.1 (SPAdes) (version 2) | ecosystem: Environmental > Aquatic > Deep subsurface > Groundwater | place...
GAACCCACGCGAAAGCGCCGACAGTCAAAGTATCAATAGTAGTCATAGCAACGCCGGAAATGTCCGTTGGGCCGAATGTGGTCCACGGATTTCCGACTTCTCCAATAAACGATCCGCCTGGATCAATGCTCGCTGGATTTTCCGGAGCCCACTGGAAAAGCCAGCCTGATTCGAGATGGCAATTTTCGTTTTCGGCAAGAAAATCCGAAGCAGTGCTCGCGGTTATGTCTGGTCCACCCAATCCCCAATTCGGAAGATCGGATTCGCTATCGCATACGATCTTTGTAACTGAAACATCCGCATCCGTATTTTCATCATCATTATTCGTTGCAAGGACGAAAATTGGTGAAGTTATTCCCGAAGCAAGAGCGACTATTAAAAAAGTGGCTTGAAAACTCGCAATACTTTTTTTGTTTAACATGTTATTAAATTATTGGTTAATTGGGTTAAAAAACCCGTAAAAACCTTGATATTCCTATATGCGTGGGATTATAGCAAACCCAAAAAAATGGGTCAATAGGTCAATTATTTTTGACTAGGCAGATGTAATGCGCTATCTTTTGAGCAAATATTCTTTGAAAGGGGTTCCTCAATGAATACAACTGAACGACTTTTGGCCGATATGCCGATGTTGCGGTTCTTATGTTTTCAAATGGGTTTCATTGCGGCGTTTAAGGACAAGGGGAGATTGCCGAAGGTAATCAAAAAATATGGCCTCAAAAAACCATATCCCTTCCTCATTATTCCTAGTAGTCCAATGCCGAATCTCGGAGTGCCATATTTCGCGCACGACATAAATATCGACGAAGATCATCCGGAGTGGACTTTACGCGGCGTGACGTACTACCGATGCCGCACAGATAGTAATAAATTGGTGCTAGCCACTGAAGAGAGCATATCGAAACACCTTAGTAATTCTCCGCTCGGCCATACTGTACGAAAACTCTACGTCATCAACGGCGGAAAAAAATAGGCCAGAAGGTAGAAGTCAGCAACTCCGCGGCGCGTAAACGTGTCGCGGAGTTTTTTAATTCCCGTTTCATCCATAAATATCATAGATATATCATGAATATTTTGAATATAAATATAATCCACGATCGTGGACTATACTTACAAACTAAGAATGACTAAAAAGCGGGATTAATCCACTGGGGACGGCTCGTCTGGTGGGGCTTCGGGTGCGGGCGGGGATTCCAAAGATTCAGCGCTGTTGCCGCCTGTATTTGCTTCGACGTTAATTTCATTTTCGACAACAGCATTGTTATTATTTTCCACTATCACATTTCCTTCGCCTCCGCCCGAAATCTCCGTCACACTGGTATTCACGACATTTTCAACTTCCGCCTCGGCGCACGCGTCGCCGGTCATAATCATCACAGTTCCTCCCGCTTCGACTCGAGTGACTCTCAAGCGATTTTCGCACCTGCACGAATCGCCATCGTGATCGTCATCGCCATCACCGTGATCCCCGCCGCCGCCTGCGGTGAGCGAAGTCGAACCGCCATATCCTTCATGGCCATGGTGGTCGCGATCATCTTCATCATCTTCGTCGTCGCAATCGTCATCCGGCGGAGGCGGGTTTTCGCACGGAGATACTTTTTTGGCATTATTAACTTTTTCCACCCTGTCTTTCATATCTTTGAGTTGTTGGTTCGGAACTGGATCGGGATCTGGGAAATCCGCGATCAAAAGCGCGTCCGCTTCGGCGATGAGTTCGGAAATTATAATGTCCTCATCGGGAACAAGCGACGAGGCGATTCCAGGAGTACTTGAGGCATTGAATTTAAGCGCCAAAAGTTCCCGCTCGAGCTTGTCCGTCATATCCGCGTGAGCGTTTAGCATATCTTCGGCTTCTTCGGGGGTCGAAATCAAAATTACTCCTACTGTCTGCGGCAAAATCCAGTCCTCCTCATGATTTTTCCAATATCCGCGCGAGCGGATTTCAAATTCTCTGCACACCTCCTGCGTCGAAATAACATTACCGATCCGTTCCACATCCCAGAATCCGCCAGGGAAAATAAATGGCGTCGATTGCCACGCTTGAAAAACAAAATCAAATACGCAAGTCGAGCTTCCGAACGCCGAAGGCACCGTGACCGAAAACGTCCAATTGTCTCCCGCAGAGCCAAATTGAACTGGAGAAGACTCAAACGCCAATAGATTGCCAGAATACACTTCGCTCCCCTCCAAATTCGCCCGTACATTCAAAGCTCCGCAAAATGGAGCATCGCCGCCCGTCATCTCTGGCTTCACTTTATAGCTAAACTCGGTGCTGTCATCGTCCACCACGTCCACATTCCGCGAAATTTCGTCGCCAGGATCTAAATCCGCCGCGTCCGACGCGGGAAGCCACGGCGTCCCCTCTAAATCAAAATCTAAAAGGACGGCCGCAAAAATATTGCCCGGAGAGAATTCAAGATCAGTAAAAAAAGAAACCGTGGTGCCGACGCCCGAAAGTAAAACGACGGATAGTAGCCCGATCCATAACTTCTTACTCCACGTCCGTTTCTTCGACGTGAGGATTTGCGCAACTCTCGGTTTTACGTCGATTATTTTCATACTATTTCTTCGTCTTTTTTAACAGCCCTCATTTTTTTAACCTCGCGCCAAATATTCTGTGTCTGCTCCCCGATAAGAATCAGGGCGGGAATCAAAATCAGCGCGAAAAAACCGTACGGTTTTTTCGCGGTATCGATCGCATACCCGACGTACGGGACATCAAACAAAACTTTCCCGATAACTTTTCTTGCGAGGATAATCTGCCCATCCGATTCCTCGTTGGCGTCCCCTTTTGTTAAATATGTCACGAGATTATTTTCCGTCTTCACTTCAATAACTCGGTGCGTTATCGGAACTTTTGCGCCCCGTTCATCTTTAAAATCAGAATCGAAAGTAATAATCTCCCCCACTGCATACTTCGCTTCCGGTTTTATCAAAACCACGGATCCGGTTTTTATTTTCGGCTCCATTGATCCGGACTCCACGACTTTGATCTGGATATTTCCTTTCGCCGGAAAAGCCGAAACCGCAACAACAAGCGCAACCAAAATCAACGCCCCGAAGAAAATGTAATATAAAGTTTTCAAAATTATTTTCATAATTTTGAGGTTTTCCAAACCTCTATCACCCCGCTCGGTCACAAGCACGAGCGAGGCAAAGAAGCTTCGAATTTAGAGTCTAGGGACCGAAGGTATTCGTGATAGTGCAAGTAATTGCAACGCCTTCATTCAACTGGAATACGTTGCCAAGAGCCGCAGGACATCCAGTGCCCGAAATACCCGTTGCCGTGTAACCGGCAAACGCATCTTCAGTGATCGTAACGTTTAGATTTGAGTTAACCGATCGTGAACCTCCTGATGGCACAAGAACGCCATTGACTCGCATTTTGAAATCAGTAGCGACGGCGCTTCCTCCAACCACATTCTTGATTAACGTGATGTTTGGACGAATATCATCATTGGTAATGGTGCAAGTTTTGACATCACCTGGATTTAGAATGATATCCCCATCAATATCACAATCCCCGCTAAATGTTGCCTCGTAACCACCAACTCCAGTTTCTCCGACTGAATAAATGCCCTCCAATACGTCCGTCTGTACACTGGATGTTACTGGGGTCGTTACTATTCCGTTATCCAGAAACAGCTGAAAATTAGCAATGACGTTATTTCCGCCAAAATTATTGTTTACAACTTTGATGACAGTGATCTTTGCCGTCCTGGGCTCTCCATCACCGCAGACGTAATCCGGAATGTGCCTCGATTGAACCGCTCGGAACGCGAGATCGAGAGTAACTCCGTCGGTCTGCGTTATGTTTCCAAGCGCAGTGCCGTCGCAGGTAACTCCTGTGCCTTCTCTGTCTGGCGCAAGCGGGCCATCTGTTCCAACTCCGTCTTGAGCAAACGGATTTAACGTTAGCGTCCCAAAGCACCACGCCTTCGCGATATATACTGTTGTATCTCCCGGAACCGGTCCTGGGGCATTCGGCGTCCAAATGTTGTTCAAGGAATCCGCGAGCGGAACCGAGAACGAATGGTCTGGACCGAACATATTTGTTACAGTCTGGACTCCGTCCGTTATCGGATTCTCGCCAACCTCGTACACATTATCTCCGTCGTCCGCCCACCAGAACATTTGAAGATTTTGAGCAAGCTCGCCGTCCCAAGTGTTGTTTATTTCTTCCGGCAAATCGCCAGCGTCGAGTTCCGGCTCGTTCGAAGATTTATCATCATTCGACGTTAGCACCATATCCATGCAGATATACGCGTCGTTGTCGTTTACATGGAGGGAAATCGTATCCTCTCCTTCATCATCCGGCTTTAAATCCGTGAAGTTGAAGAAAAGTTTTCCGTTCGGAAGATCCGCCGCGGGGAACCAAGACGTGAGTTCGTTTAAGACCCCGTTATAATAACTTTCGTTATCAATTTTGAGGTCAATTGCCCCCGCCGCGAAAGTATTTCCGCTGGAGGTTTCTGTATCCGAAAGGAAGGCAGTAGTCGCCCCGACCACAAGCGCCGCGACTGCGATTATCACACCTAGACTAGTAATTATTTTTTTCATGTGTTTTTAGACCCGACTTTTCCCCGAAAGTCGGAATCGATTAATAATCATCCGCTAGAATGTTGGGGTCGGTCCTGGATTATTCCTGTGCTGAACTGCCTGGAAAGATAAATCAGCAATAAGCGAATCAGTCTGCGCCTCGTTTGCTACTGTTGTTGGGATACTCCAACCAAGTCCAAAGTAATAGGTTACGCTACCGACCATTCTTCCGTCATCAGCAAGTCCGTGGCACAAACCATAATTATTATGTCCATTCACAGGCTGTCCAGTCGTGCAATAAGCATCAAATATCGGATCCAGAGCTAACCAAATGTTGTGAACCTCATCAATTTCTGTGGAATTGTCAATGTTATTTACATCATCAACTGGTCCGGGAGTGATTACAGTAGGCTCTGCGCAATTTACAGAAGTTGGAGTCTGTGGATTTAATGGATCTAGAGCATCACACTGTTGAACATTGTCACCTTCTGTCCGATCTTCTGGACATCGCGCTCCCGTGGATGACGTATCACTCGGGTCATTGCACTGGAAACCTGGGATTGCGCCCTGGTCTAACCACGCAAAGAAACTAATGCTCTGGGAAAGCTCTCCGCTTCCCGGAGTTTGATTTTCTGGAATTGCAACCGTGCAAAGCTCGCTGCTAGTGGTGCTAGCTGCGGCCTCCGGCTCGGTGCAGGTATTGTTATAGTCCTTAACCGCAGAAATCACAAATCTACCCCAACCATCGTTATTCGTGAGATGAAGAGAGATTGTATTTTCACCTACATCACCCGGCTTTATGTCTCTTAAGTTGAAGAATTTATTCGTTGCACCCAAATCTGTTTCAGACCACGTTCCATCACAAGCAGTGTTATAAACTTCTAGTGCTAACTGTTCCGCCGTTGGTAAAGTAGGGGGATTTGCCAATGGTTCAAGCCACAAAAATGGACCCGTACTATTAACCTGACGACAAATTAAACCATTGTAATGCGATTCGCTGTCGATTTTTAAATCAATTGCTCCGGCGGTGAAAGTATTTCCCGTGGAGGTTTCCGTGTCGCTGAAGAACGCGGTTGAGGCGCCTATAGCGACCGCGGCAACTGCTCCAATTACGCTCAAACTAATAATTATTTTTTTCATTTGTTTGTTTGTTATTTCCCCGCACCTTTCAAGCGTTGCGAAGGCTTTTTGATATCCTTCGTTTCAGCTGAGCATATACTTTTCCGTAATGCTTAACCTGTTCTTCGCGATGGATAGAATCTTCTCTCGATGCATATCCTTCCACGTACACAAACTTCCATGGACTATATCGCGCGGTTGAGAATGTTCTATTGTCGTTATGTTCTTTAAGCCTTCGAACAAGATTGTTTGTGCTACCAAAATATAGCTCACCATTCTTTTGACTCTTGATAACATAGAACCAGTGCATATAACGCTAGAAAGGTGCGGGGTTTATTAACTAATAATTTACTTTATTTACTTTTAATCTGTGCGACCTTTTCCCGCACCTTTCAAAATTCTTGAAAGGTGCGGGATTTAATTTTTCATTAACTACTCTAAAATTTTAACATGGCGGAAAAAGCGGATTTGCAAAAAGGTTATCAAAATCTTAAGAAGGTGTGAATTAGTTGTTAATAATCTGTTTCTATCCATAGAATTTTATGAATAGCACGGCGAGAATGCCCGCGGCGGTCGTGGCGAACCATTGCCATATCCATTTGAAGTTCAAGAAAGCGAGCGACATGAGATTCATAAATCTTGAGGTTCGTGGGGATTCTTCGAGTGGCGCGGACGGTTCTTCTGCAACTTCCAAATCTTCGATCGTGGTCGGCTCTGGCGTTGAAATTTTTGGAATATAATCCGTGATTAGAGAAACCGTTTTCTTTATTTCCCGTTCGACGGAAGCGGGTTCCGGGGTTACTGCATTAATTTCAGGAGTTGTCTCCGGAGCCGGGAGCGGTTCCACGGGGAGTATTTCGATGGAATCTTCCGCCGAGACGAAATATCTATCCACGCCTGATTCATCCTTCGCGCTGAACTTCGCAACATTTTTGTAAATTCCCGGCTTGGCATTTGGCGCGAACTGAAGAGTGTATGTAATAGTTATCTCCTCTCCGTCAAGGACGATATCGAGCGGCCACTCGCGAACGCTCACAGGTTCCGTGCCGGTCGCGTAATAAAGTTTGTCAACGACTTTCGATTCGTATCCCTTTCCGCCGCCAACATTTTTCAAAATAATTTTATAGCCAACGGATTCACCAGGCCTCGCGGTTCCGCTCGTGGCGCCGTTGATTTTTGAAATCCGGAAATCCGGCAAGGCGGAGTTGCTGATATTCGGTTCTCGCTTGCGGTTGATAAGGATATTGGTTCTCTCGGAGTTGTCCTCGCTTTTGCCGTCCTCCTCGAAAGAGCTGACTTGCGCCGTGTTGGCGAGGAAAGTTGCTCCAGCCGGAAGATTGTCCCTAATGCTTACTTCATATGAAATTACTCTCGCCTCTCCAGGTCTTAACATCCCTAAATTCCATTCCACTCCGCGATCCGTCCTGTTCCCGCCATTTAAGGAAGTCGGGCTAAGATATCTTTCATCAAAATCATCATGCAAGAGAATATTGGTCGCGTCGGTATCGCCGTTATTTACTACTGTTAGAGTATATGTGAATTTATCCCCGGGCATGGCTTCGCGCGGAATCGAAGATACACTTTCCCCAACCCAAAGATCCGGCCTGCCAAAAGCGATATTCCCGTGCCAGTTGCCAAAAACATTTATGATGGCCAGTATCCAGTTTCTTCCGAAGATGTTCGTATTCACAACGTTTACTACATTTGTCGCGGCGTTAGCGTTCCCCGTCGCGATTGTGCTCGTCCCGCCGTTTCCGGTCGCCTTGTTCGCTCCCGTAAGCGCTAAGACACGGATATTATTTCTTATCGCGGCTTGGTTTGAGTTTTCGATATTAGTTGAATTATTACTCCCGCTCGACCCGCCTGCCGGCGAGGCAGGAGATCCCGAGCTTTGCGAAGAACTGCCTTGGCCATTTCCCAAAATCACCAAGCCTCCATTGCTTTCCGTCCACGTAAATCCGTCGGGAGCGGAGAAAACATTTCCGCCCCAGTCGCCGAAAAAGCGAAATGCGATCATCACGGAGTCCGAGCCGAAGATATTAGTATTCGCTTGATTGAACGTGTTATTGACGGCGTTCGCGGTGCCCGTAACGACAAGCCCGTTAGCGTTTTCATTTGCCTCGTTCGAGCCAGTCTCGGCTTCGCTAGAGATATTATTCTCTATTGAAGCGCTGTTTTGATTTGAAGCGGATGTATTTCCTCCGCCTTCGGCGCAACATTGCGAGAAAAGATATTTAGAAGGGAGAACCAAATCTCCCGACCACGACCCAAAATTATTTAATACCAAAAGAAGATAGTTTGATCCGACGACATTCGTGTTCACAATGTTCAAAACATTCGCGGCCGCGTTCGCGTCGCCTGTCAAAATTGTTCCGTCGCCCGCGTTCCCTGACGCGAAATTTCCTCCGGTTTGCGCGCGCGCCACCACGTCATTAGTCACAGTCGCAGCATTTTCGTTTTGAACAGAAAGGTCGCCCGAAAAAATACTGCAATTGTCGGAACAGCTTGAATTAAAGAAATTCGAATTGCTAAAATCGAGATCGCCCAAAAGTGACGAAAAAACATTCAAAAGGAGAACAAGGCCGTTTGAATCAGTAAACGTGCTATTTACGACATTGATGACGTTAGCGGAAGAGTTCGCGTCGCCAGTTTCAATAGTCGCGGATCCTGGATTTTCATTGGCGTTATTTTCTCCGGTTGCCGTCGTAGATGTGGCCTCTGTCGCCACTTCTGCGGAACTCGTATTTTCCACGGAAATATCGGCTTGAGACGGCTCTCCCTCCGAAGAAGCCGAGCTTCCACTTGGAAGCTCGGCTTCCAAGTCTGTCGGCGGTGAGGTTTCGCCGCTCTCCACTGCTACCTCGCTCGTGTTAGCCGTATTTTCAACAGTCACGTCCGACTGCGCGTTGCCGGTCTCTATAACGACTTCTTGTGCCCCCGCCTCCACTAAAGCTTCTGCGGGCAAGAAAGCTACGGAGGGCAAAGCAAACACGCCTAAAACAAGCGCTAAAAACGCTATTTTTTTACCAAAATTTAAACCAACCGAAAAAGCGCTTGAAAAAGTTTCTGAAAAATTTATCGTTTTCATTGTTTTTATTTTGTTTGACATTTTGTTCTTGCGCGCTAGTTGCTATTTTATTTATAAATTTCTTCTCGATTTTCACAGTCCCAGTGCTGGATTCTTTGTGGATTTTTATGTCTTCCACGACCTCGCCATTTATGATGGTTTTGACCTGAACATCCGCCGAAGCGGGGCCTTCGATTATTTCTCCTGGTTTAGCCGAATTTCCCCCGGAATTCGCCTCGACTGAAATATTATTTTCAACGCTCGCCGTCCCCGCAAAAGCTGGAATAGTTAAAAATAGAGATAATAGTAAGATCAGTATCTGCATATTCGTCTAATAAGTATCTAACCGATGAACCCCCTGCCCCCGCAGAAAAAGTGGGGACAGGAAGATTCATTCGATTTCTAGCGATCTAGCGTCGGATCCTAGTTACAGTAGAGTTCACCAAGTTGCCTACCGCACCGTCAGCATACGCATTGCCGGTAACGATTGTCCCGCCGTCGCCAGCGTTAGCTGTGCTCGAGTGATGGTGGTGATGGCTGGAACTACCGGTAGCATCGCCGCCGTTCGCGGTGTTGCCACCGGTTGAAGCGTCGGTGTTAACGTAATTCTTCACCGTTGCGTTGTTGTCCACATCAACATCAATGTTGCCTCTGCATCCGCAAGAAGCTGTCACCTTTGTGTAAGTGGAATTTACGTCATTCAACACGGTTGAAATCGCATCTGCATTGCCGGTAACGATTACGCCGCCATTTCCGCCATTCGCATTTCCACCATTAGCATTTCCGCCGTTCGCGACGTTGCCGCCGGTCGAAGCGTCGGTGTTAACAATGTTCTTCACATAAGCGCTATTGTCCACATCAACAGAGATGTTAGATGACGACCAATGAGACGCCAATGCCGGAGTGACACTCATCGCGAATGCCATTACCGGAAGAAGAGATCCTGCTAATATTTTCTTTATCATTGTTTTGAATTTATATTTCCAATAATTTTTTCTTTCGACCTTTTAATATTCCTGCTCAAAGAGGCACGCGTACGCTTTAGCGCCCCGTCTCCTTGAGATTTGGAATTAAAATAAATAAAAAAACCTTTTTCTTCAATAAGAAAAAGGCCATCATTCCGTCTTCTATATTAGTACCGTGGGCAAACTTTTGGTTGAAATGCATATTCTACATTTCCACCTCGGTTTCCCCGTCGAGACGGATAACTTATCCAGTTATATATCTGATTTATATATTATAATAAGAATATACGCAATGCAAGTTTTCCACAAATCAGAACTATAACTAAAAAAGGCCGTGCATGGGCGTCGCATCTGGGGAAACAACAGTTAAGCTGTTTGATCCGACGCCCGTGTACGGTCTTTAAATATTAGCGTAATAATATATAACCACTTGCCTAAATGTCAAGCTTTAAAAACTATGATAACATTTACTAAATATTATACCAGAAGCGCTTTATATTAGACTCGAGATGGATATCCATCACAGTTGATGTCGCGAAATCCGCCTCCTTGACCTTCCAATTATACTAACAAAAGACTCTGCGGCCCCGCGCTCGCAGAGTCTTTTTTCTTTATGTGCAGGCAATGGCGCAAAAATAAAAAGTTGATTAACTACCCCCGCCACTATTCTCGCGATCGCGAGAATACTTTACTACTATTAAATCTCCAGCTAAACTAGTTCAATGGCCAGATACGGAAAAATGACCGTCCAAATTTTGAGCCTGCTTTCGCAAGGCATGCTTCTCGGCTTTACGCGCGATAGAAAACAGAGGTTAGAGATTTTGGAAGAATGCGATCGGACTTGGAATTCATTGGACCGCAACCAGCTTTTCCGCGCACTCCGCATTCTGAAAATGAAAAAACTGGTAGAGATAATCGAAAAAGGTGACAAGAGAAAAATCGAGCTTACTCACTTCGGAAAACTTCGGTCTAAAAATTACCTCATATACAATCTCGCGGTTAAAAAACGGAAGCGCTGGGACGGCAAATGGAGAATCGTCATATTCGATGTCCCTGAAACGAGAAAGAAAACGCGCGACAGCTTGCGTGGGCATTTAAAGCGCCTCGGGTTTTATGAATTTCAAAAAAGCGTTTTTGCGATTCCATACCCTTGCGAGGATGAAATAACCATTCTCACAAATCTTCTTGATCTCAAAGATAGCGTTCGATACCTCGAATCCACGCTTTCTTACGAAGAAGACTTAAAGAAACAATTCTACTTATAGTCACTATTTCCGCGATCGCGAGTATAGTGGCACAAGCGGAAATTGGAATAACCTGAAAATCGAGACTGCTTATAACACAGTTAGAACGAATACCAAGGTTTCGGCGTCGTGGATTCGAGATAAATGTCCATCACTGTTGAGGTCGCGAAATCAGCGGGGAGTTCGATATTAAAGGTATCGTATCCGTCTTTACTAACAATAAGTTTTCTTTGGGCGGGCGGGATGAAAATCTGATAGAAGACGGTATCTGTCTTTACTGAATACGATCCGTCGGCAAAACCAATCTGGGCTCCGCTTAAATATTTTCCATCAGTATCAAAAATTGTTCCGGAAAGAGAAGGCATTCGGTAATAATCTTTGATTACCGAATATGCTTCGCGCGGCTTGTCCCCGCGGACAAGCGCGGTCGTTCCGCCTTCAAAAACCCAATAGTTCACGAGCGGGATATTTTCGCTTTGAAGATAGAGCGCGCGAAAAAGCGCCTCAACGAATTTCGCCTGCGCGGCCTCCGTCATATTCCCATTTAAATCCGGGATAGGCGCGCCAAATTCCCCTATTCCAATATTTACGCCCAATTTTTCACGAATATCAGCGATATCTTTTCCAAAAGCGTCAGCGGAAGCGACATAATGATCTATCAATATTCCGCCTCCTAGAGATTCGGCCGACGCGCTATCCATGACATATCTCGCGATATCTCCGTTCATGGAAGCGTAAAGGTCTACGCCCTTCCCTACGTCATTGAAAGCTGTTTTTGCAAGCGCGAATTCATCAATTAAAAATTTGCGATATCCCGCCTTGTCCCCTGTGTTTCTGGGATCGCCCGGGCCGCCGATTTCGCACTCGTGGCAGGGAGTGAAAACATCACCGGATTCAAAAAGGTCCGGATGTTTTTTTATAAAAGCAACGAGCAAGCTCTGGTGTTCCGCGCGGGTAATCTTCGGATAGTTGAACCATCCTTCCCAGCCGGAAAAATTTCCGCGGAAAAAAACGGAAAGATTGTGCGCCCTGGCGGAGGAAACCCAGCGCGAGAGCATCGGGACAAATTCCTCGTCGTACGGGGTCGCGATCGCCACATGCGTTGCCCCGGCCCTGCGGATCAGCTCCATCTCGCGATCGATTTCTTTATCAAAGCTTTTATCCCTCGCTTTCTCGCGGGCGAGATCGCGGGAATATTTCATCGTATCGATGGACTGGATAGGGAAAAGATTTTCGCGGAAATCCCGGCGGATATAAATCTCGCTATTATACGGAACGCGTAAAAGCGCCCCTAATATAATCAGGATGATCCCCGCGCCGGCAATTTTTAAATATTTATCGTTCATCTCTTTTGCTTAATTGTCGCGCATCCGGCGGAATATGAGAATATCTTCGGAGGTATACGCCTTTTCAAAATATTTGTATAAGCGCCCGTTAAGCCCCGGGTCTTCATAAATTTTATTCCAAAGTTCGTCGCCTTTTTGGATAATTATCCAACGGGCATACGTTTCCGGTGCTACAAGCGATTCCTCCCAATACGGCTTATTGCCGATATAGATGATGTTCTTCATCGGAATCGGCGTTCTAATTACGCTCAATAAGCGTTTATAATCGTCCATCAAAACCAACCCTCCGTCGTAGTGGGCCTCGAGCCAGTATTGCGCATCCGGCAATTTTGCGGCCTGCGAAGAAAGTCCTCGGGTCCCGTCATCGAGTGCCAAGACCGGCGAGAAGCCGATGATATATAAAACGGTCTGTGCGACGATCAAGCCCACGATGAGCGTTTTTCCGAAAATTCCGCTTCTGTTCGCAAGATATCCTAAAAAAATGGCCACAAAGGGCACCATCATCACTCCGTACCTAACGTTAAATAAAGTCCATTCAAAAGTTATCGGAGTCAAACTTGGGATGAAAATTATGGATTGTCCCAGAAACAAAGTGAGCACATTGAAGAAAAAGGGAACGAGAAGCAAAAGCAAGATGAAAAAACGGTTCTTTGAGGCGCGGTCAAAAAGAAAAAGAAGCATTCCCAAAATAGCCGCTATGAAAATAAAAACTCCGGCGGAGGACATCGCCGTCACGAAATAATATTTAAGCGAGGCGATTATGTTGTGATACGCGGGCAGCTGCCCTTTGGCAAGCCATCCCATTTGCTGGGAGTTCGCAGAAAATTGGCTATGGGTAAAGTACAAGGGATCGCCCAGGATAAGGAAGCTCCAAAAAAGCCAGAGCGCGATTCCGGCGAAAGCGAGTGTCCCGAATAAAATTAAGCGCCCTTCGAACAAAGACCAGGTTTCCTTAAAAAGGCTGCGGTCTTCGAGCGTTGCGATGTCTTCACCTGCGTCGTTCTCACCTTCGGGCTCGTCCTCCCCGCCAAATCCGAAAGCCACCGGAAAATAATACAAAAACAAAATCCCGGCTTCCATCATGACAAGCGCCCAACCGTCGTATCTGGACAAAGTCGCGCAAAATCCGAAAAACGCGGCCATGATCAAGGGAAGAAGTTCTTCGTCTTTGAGAAATAAGATGAAATTGTAGCTCGAGAGAACGAAAAAAACGATCAGCGAGAGCTCGGTCATCGGGGTGGATTGCAGATAAAGAATATTCGGGTTTAATATAAAAACGAGCGCGGCCAGGAACGAGGCTCCCGTATTTTTGGTTAAGAGATGCGCGATTTTATAGATATAGACTGCGGAAATTATGAAAGCGATTCCGGAGACAATCGAGCCCGCGAGGCCGGTGCGCCAAAGCCAGTCAAAATACACAAATGGCATAAGAAAAATATGCGGAAGGGGCAACCAGATTCCTCCCAACTGCGCGAACTCCGGAGTTAAACTATCAACAACGCGCTTCGCGATATTCAGATGGGATTCCGCATCCCCGTAAGCGATGATGTAGTCCTTAGAATACGACCAGATCGTCGCAATGCCTCCGGCTATGAGGGCTAGAAATAAAACCCAAGTTTCAGGACGCCAAATCTCTAAAATACGCCAAAATATATTGAACGAAGATTTTCTAATTACAAATGTTTCAGCCATGGTTTTTATTGCGGAACATGACTAAAACAAATGCGGCGATGAGCGCGAGCGAGATATAGATAATCAGGTAATACACGACGAGGCTCAATTTTCCGGCCAGATACGTGTTATATACGAAGCTGCCGCTCTGATCGCCGTAAACAAAATCAATATTTTTCAGGAAATTATATTTTTTTATCGGCAGGAACATGGCCTCCGCTTTGGTCGGAACAGCGTTCGTGGTAAGCGCGCCTAAAAGCGCTATGCCAGAGGAATAGATAAATAAAATATACGCCAAAACTTTTCGAAGTAATTGATTTTTTCCTTCCATTTCCACGAAAACGCCAACGAATAGCGCAAGGAAAGGTATGGAAGAAATCAAATAACGGGGGCCGAATGCGAAACCGCCCCAAGGATCTCCCCAAGATGAATAAAGAAAAATATTAACCGCGATCAGAGACGATGCCAAAATATATTCAGGATATATCCTGGAAGCCTCCACCTTTTTTCGGATTACATAAATTACTCCGAAAATCGAAAGTATAAATATTGGAGTAAAAAAGAACAATCCCCGCTCATCTGAAAAAAGAAGTACAAAAAATCCTCTGGGAATATTTTTTTCTTTAAAGAATCCGATGGCAGTTTTTTCTTTGGGGGGTATAATTGTGGGGTTTGCGCCATTTACTGGCGGCTTTATAAGGCTTTCCGGTTGATATTTTTCTAAAGTACTGCTCAACTTGTTCCAGCTTCCAAAATAATGTGCATTATGCCAAAAATGAAAGCCTGTGATTATCAGAAAAGTTATCGTCGTAAAAATTGCCGCCCATCGGATTGATATCGCCAGACCTTCCTTAACACGCTTTAGGGAAAATGTATTTACTGCAAAATAAACCATCACAGGAAGCATCAAAACTGCGTTCGGATAGTCAACTGCTATAGCAAGCGCGTAGGCCGCCCAGACATAGGCCGCGTATAGCCAATTAAAACGCCCGCCCCCTTCTTTAAAACGCCAAGCCGCATAAAATCCTGTGATTATAAAAGCCGAGGTAAACGCATGTTGGTAGAGAGTTATAAAATAACTCCAGGAGGTCGAGGCAAATGCAAAGACTAAAACTGAAAAAAATGATGTGGAGAAAGAAAGTTTAAAAACATCTCTCGCAATCTTATAAAGAAAGACTATGGCTAAAATCCCCATTAAAATTTCCGCATAAAAAGTCCCTACTTGGGCGTATCCAAAACGCTCGCCTACCAAATAAAATGGAAGTGCAAGATATGGTACGCCAGGAGCAAAATAACTATAATATTTTCCATTTGAGACTCCTACGTCTGGGGTAGTGATATTTGCCCACTCTTGGGTTAAATCGTAAGATCCACGTTCTGCTAAATTTACAATGTGACCATAAGGTCCGACTTCGTGGGAAGATTCAAATGGACCTAAAGGGACATCTAGTCTTCTTATATCCTCACCTAATTTCGGATTGCCTACCATTCCTCTTAAAGTTAAAGAGTATATCCCTAAAGCAAGAAAAGTTATTATAAAAATAATGATTGTATCTTTTTTCATGGGTTGCTGAATCCGTGCTATCAGATATTCTTCGTTGACGCGTCTATTTTCCACATTGCGGTAGAAGCGTCCTTCCTTTTTTGTTTGAAGATCCTTGAATAAGCAAAA
>Ga0209541_10009624_pt1 | contig 15622 bp, 18 predicted proteins | sample RifCSPlowO2_01_FD_184027 | JGI IMG/M metagenome (GOLD analysis project Ga0209541, IMG submission 184027) | Groundwater microbial communities from Rifle, Colorado - Rifle CSP2_plank lowO2_0.1 (SPAdes) (version 2) | ecosystem: Environmental > Aquatic > Deep subsurface > Groundwater | place...
TTGCGGGGTATAGCTGGGGAAAATAAGACTAAATACGTCGAAGCGCCAGGAGAAGCCGCCTTTTATGCGCCTAAACTCGATTTTATGACCAAGGATTCTTTAAGTAGAGAATGGCAGGTGGCGACAATACAACTGGATGTTAATATGCCAGAACGTTTTGATTTAACCTGTGTGAACGAAAGGGGAGATAAAGAAAGAATCGTAATGATTCACGCCGCTATTATGGGTTCACTCGAGAGATTTATATCTATTCTCCTAGAACACACTCAGGGAACATTTCCTCTTTGGCTCTCACCGATTCAAGTCAAAATTCTGCCTATAGGTGAAGCGCATTTTGAATATGCGAAAAATGTTTTTGAAAAATTAAAAGCAGAAAATATCCGAGCAGAACTCGATGTTTCTGACGAAACCCTCGGCAAGAAGATTAGGAATACTAAAACTGAAAAAGTGCCCTATGCACTTGTCATTGGCGACAAAGAAGTAGCGGATGAAAAAGTAACAGTCGAAAGCCGCGACAACGGCAAACTTGGAGAATCTGTCATCAAAGACTTGATCGATAAACTTAAGGCTGAAATAAAAGAGAAGAAATAAAATAAATAATAATCACTTGATTATTATGTAATCTAAAAATCTAGATGTTGGATAATTAGATTGAAGTCAACTCTTAGGTTTAAGCGTTGGAAAAAGAATCACTTCTTTAATATTTTTAACATCTGTCAAAAGCATCACTAAACGGTCAATGCCAAGGCCCACTCCCCCAGCAGGCGGGATACCATACTCCATCGCTTCTAGAAAATCTTCATCGAGAGGCTGGGCTTCCTTGTCTCCACCCTCTTTGGATTTCTCTTGGGACTCGAAACGCGCGCGTTGGTCTATTGGATCATTTAGTTCTGAAAAAGCTTTTACCAGTTCGAGTCCGCCAGCATAGAGTTGAAAAGCATCCGCCAGACTCGGATTATCTTCCTTACGCTTAGTAAGCGGAAGCATATCTACTGGATAATCTATAAGAAAAGTTGGCTGAATGAGAGATGGTTTAACTGTTTTTTTAAACTCCTCATCACTTATTTCTGGGTATTCCATAACCTTGAAAGGTTTGCTGAAATTAATTTTCTCATTTCCAAAGGTTATGACTCCGTCTGAATTCACAAGTAACGCGAGCCTCCTTATTATATTCTCAACAAACTCTCTCTGTTTCGTTGCATCTGAATAGGCCTCGTAGAACTCGAGCATGGTGAATTCCGGATTGTGAGTGGTATCAATACCTTCGTTTCTAAAATCACGCGCTATCTCATACACTTTTGGAAATCCGGCGGCGAGTAATCTCTTCAAGTATAGTTCATCCGAAATTCTTAAATATAAATCGACGTGAAGAGCATTGTGATGAGTGACAAATGGCTCGGCTGAGGCTCCTCCGTAGAGCGGCTGAAGCGCCGGAGTCTCAACTTCCAGATAACCGGCCTCAGCTAGGATCTTTCTTATTTCGGTCACCACTTTCGATCGAACCTCAAATCTCCTCTTAACCTCGGGATTTGAGAGTAAGTCAAGATAACGTTTGCGAAAACGTTCTTCCACGTCAGAGAGACCGTGCCATTTTTCTGGCAAGGGACGCAGGGATTTGGCAAGCATTCTCACTTCTTCGGCCAGCATGGTCTTCTCGTCTTTCTTGGTTAGAAAAAAAGTGCCCTTAACTTCCGCGAAGTCACCAATATCAAATGCTTTCTCAAAAAGTTCAAAAGACTCTTCAGATAGTGGCTCGCCCTTTTTTAAAAATATCTGGAAGCGGCCCGTGCCGTCATAGAGATCAAAGAAAATAATCTTACCTTGAATACGCAAGGACATGATACGACCGGCTATAATCCGAGATTTGCCGCCTTTCGTTAAATCATCAAACTTTTCTATTGCCTCATTTATGGATAGATCCCGATTAGTATGCGCGGGATACGGATCAATACCGAGCTCGGAGAGAACCTTTAATTTTGCAAGCCGAGCGGAACGTATTTCTTCTAAAGAAGCCATTATTTAATGTCAATAATCTTACACGACATTATACCACTGGGAGTCTTGAAGGAAAATGTTTCATTTTTTACTTTGCCCATTGCGGCCAGCCCCAAAGGAGAATGAACGGAAATTTTACCGCGCGCAGCATCGGCCTCTTCAGAACCCACCATGGTATAAGATTTATGTGACTTGTCGAATTCTTTTTCGATCGTTATAACAGAACCAACCATGACACGATTGGTATTTTGAGTGGAAACAATTTTAGCCGACCTTAAGATATCTTCGAGCCGACTAATACGATCTTCCAAGACTGCCTGGCTGTCGCGCGCTTCTTGATATTCCTGATTCTCCGATAAATCCCCCAGAGATTTAGCGTACTCCAGAGCCTCCGCAACCTCTTTGCGCTTCACCGTCTTGAGATGCCTAACCTCTTTTTCAAGCTCATTAAACTTCTCTTGGGTCAAATAATCATCACTGGCATTCATGAAATTAAATTATTGCGAGCATCATATCCTAATATCTCTTAAAAATCAATCCTTCGACCAGTTCAAGACAAGTTATTTGAAGTATTCCGGCGCGTGAATCGCCATCCAATCAAAAAGTTGGCGGATCACTGATGAGGCCCCGAGAGTGTTTGCACTCGGCCCCCTCTCCATCACAACCGCCCAGGCATATTTGGGATTTTCAAACGGGAAGAATCCGACTGACCAAGAATTCACGAGTAATTTGGCGGAACCGATCTCCGCTGTGCCCGTCTTGGCCGCCGCCCTGACATACGGCACGTTGAGACCAACAGCCGTACCATAAGTGACACTCTCCCTCATTCCTTCGCGCACGACTCTCCAATTTTCATCGTCAAATTTAATGGCGCGTTTTACCGGTTCTGGATTACCGCCAAGCAAAACAGAAGGTGTTAAAATGTTGCCACCGTTGGCAATAGCGGCCACAAATCTTACTGCATTAAGAGGGGTAATTTGCGTGCCATACTGACCAATGGCAGTGATGTAAGTGTCGCCTAATCGCCAAATCTCACCGTTAAATTTCTCCTTCTTCCATTCCGGAGTGGGAATAATTCCTGCTACTTCACCCAAAAGCTCAATTCCGGTCTTTTCTGTCAAAGCAAAAAGTTGAAAATATTTATCCAGAGCGGTAATGCCCAGTCCTTTCTGATCCTCGAAACCGCCACCAATGGAATAAAAATAAGTGTCCGAAGAAACGGCTAGCGCTTTTCTCATGTCCGTCCAACCGTGAGCCTTCCAATCTTTAAAAACGGATGGTTTGGATGAATCATACGGGTTCTTAACTGTGATAGAACCGGTGCTTAAAATCTGCTTAGTGGGAGAAATTAGGCCTTCATTAAGGGCCGCGAGAGCGATGATTGGTTTCAAAATGGATCCTGGGGTATAGAGTCCGCCTATCACACGATTGAGAAATGGTTTGGACGAATCATTAATCAAAAAATTAATCGCCGCTTGGTCAAAACCTGCAGTAAGCATATTTTGGTCATATTCAGGAAAACTCGTAAGCGCGATAACTTCACCCGTTCTGACATCCATGAGCACGGCCGCGCCGCCGATAAAACCGTTATTGACGGCAAGAGAACTAATGGCCTTATAGAGAACTTCTGTCAAGCGAGCATCGATGGAGAGAACGATTGAGCTGCCGTTCGTCGGCTTTTTAATGACAGATTCAGAAATTACTTCACCAAAAACATTTGTCTCTCTTAATTTTAAACCGTTCTTTCCCTGAAGCAGATCGTCGTAAACGCGCTCAGCGCCGTCACGACCGCGATAATGTTCTTCGTAATAAAAACCCGCCCGATCTGAGAGAGGATACTTAAGATATCCAATCGCATGTGACAAGCCCTTAATAGGAGAGTAGAGTCGGCTGGCAAAACTGTTTGTACCGTCCTTGACGACATTAGTCGCCAATTCAAGCATATTTCTATCATAGATAACGCCTCTATCCGCAAATATGAGTGTATGTTCCAGACGATTATTCTCCGAAATTCGCGCGTAGAGAGAACCGTTTTTAACATCCAAGGTCCAAAGTTTTGAAATCAGAGCAAAAATCATGAGAGCCAAGACAATTTTCACAACAGAAAATGTTTTTCTACCAATTGGTTTTTCCATCCTTCCTTTGAAACGATGCTCTTCAAAGCCCGGTAGATTGGTGGAATCAATGAAAATATCTTCCGGATCAATATCTTGATACTTTCGTTTTTTTATTTTACGGAAAAGCGTTCTAAACATAAGATCTTAAACTTTCTCTAATAGGCAACAGGACGATAAGTGCGACCAACACAGCAAGTGTCAAGGGAGAAATAAGAGAGACAGAAAAGCTTGTTCCAACGTTATGGATTATATTAATGAAAAACGCCAGAATAATGCCCTCCCAAAAAAACGGAAAAAGAACAATGCCAACAAACAAGACGGGAATATAAATCCAATACGGTAAAATTAAAATAGAGACGAGTATCAGTACGAATCCGATCAGGCGGCGAGTCATGGCGCGACGAAAACAAACCTTAGGGTAAAGATATTGATCGGACTCTTGGCTAACACCTCTTTAAATGAATCAGTCGGGCGGACACTTACATCCCCCACTGTAGCCAAGTGACGCGCTGTGATATCGGAAGAAAGAATTCTATCTCCCGTCTCCACAATCATGTCACGCGGTAGCTCAAATCTAAAATTTCCTCCGCCCGTGCCGATCAGAGTGACGGGCACATTATTCCTCTCCAAAACAGCGTTTATTTCGTCGCCACTGGCGGAAAAAAGTTTGACCTTGGCACTTTTGGGGAAAACTTCGGAAACTACTCCCAAGATTGGTCCTTCTGGCAATGATACTTCAGATCCTATAACAATAGACTCGTTTAAACCGGCATCAATTATAATAACGTCGTATGGCGTTTGCGGTGGTCGGGTCAACACGGACGCCACTACCACATTCGTTTTTTGTTTTCGACCCGCTAATTCAAGAAGAATATTTTCTTGAGTTTGATTGCTCATCAAGGATGGCGGCACTTCACTGCCTAAAATTTTATTAATTGTTCTCCAAATAGGAGAGGCAATCGTGATGATGGTTGTATCAAGAAAAGGAAAAACAGTCGCCACGAATATGAAAATTACTGCCAGAAGAAATATTCGCTTAACATACACATACTTTGACCTATTTTTTGGGAGGTAATTCACTGTCATTTTCTATAAGTAGATCTCTAAAACGCTCCAAATCTGCAAGAATAATACCTGTGCCACGAGCGACAGCTGTGAGCGGATCGGCGGCAATATGCACCGGTATATTGATCTCACTTTCGATGAGATCGGCAAGACCTTTTACCAACGCGCCACCACCGGAGAGATACACTCCTCTGTTCATAATATCGCCTAAAATATCAGGCGGAGTGGATTCCAATACTTCTCTGATAGTCTCAGTGAGACTTTCGACCGATTGAGAGAGAGCGTTACGAATATCTGTGTCAGTAAGAATGATTTCTTTAGGCAAACCTGACACCAGATCGCGTCCCTTAACCGGCATCTCGAGTGGAGCATGAGTGGGTAGAACCGAGCCAATGGAAGTTTTGACTGTTTCGGCCGTCTTTTCTCCCAAAAGAACTTTGAATTGATTTCTGACATGAGCAATAATATCCGAATTAAATTTGTTTCCGGCGATGCGTACATTCTTGGATTTGACCACTCCACCCAGTGAAATGATGGCTATATCGGCAGTGCCGCCACCAATATCAATCACCATATTGCCGACAGGATCATGAATGGGTAATCGCATACCGATGGCGGCCGCCATCGGTTCCTCGACGATATGTACTTCCCCGGCGCCGGCATTTCTGGTCGCATCGCGCACAGCGCGAATTTCCACATCTGTGATTCCCGAAGGCACTCCAACAACTACTCTGGGACTGAACAACTTAGTGGAACCAGATGTCGCCTTACCCAATAAATAGCTGATCATCTCTTCGGTAATCTCAAAATCGGAGATGACACCGTCTACTAAAGGCTTAATAGCCAGAATATGACTTGGCGTCCGGCCAAGCATCGCTCGGGCCTCGGTACCGATCGCGACAATTTGTCCAGTCTTTTGATTGACGGCCACCACTGACGGTTCGTTGATCACAATCCCCTTACCGCCAAGATATACGAGAGTGTTGGCCGTACCAAGATCAATACCCACATCGTGTGAAAAAAGTTTGCGCAGATTTTTTATACCTGGAAATTTCATTATTTTCTTAGTTTCTTAATTAGACTTTCGATAGTCATTTCCTTTAGCCCGCCTGTAGCCCGATCTTTAATTTCTAACTTTTTTGATTTTAGAGTCTTGTCTCCCACTACTACTCGGGCAGGAATGCCGATGAGATCGGCATCGGCAAATTTTTCGCCCGCGCGTAAATCGCGGTCATCATAAAGTACCTCTGTTCCATGTGAGATAAGAGTCTGATATATCTCATCGGCAAAATCTTTCGCCTCTTCAGTCAGGACTAACAGATGAATGTCAAACGGGCTTATTTCACGTGGCCAGATAATACCTTTTTCATCCGAAAGTACTTCGACTACTGTGCCCATCAGACGTCCTAAACCAATGCCATAGCAGCCCATAATGACAAGTTGCTGTTTTCCTGTTTGGTCATTAAAACTTAGATAAGGGTCCGAAAATCTCGTTCCGAGTGAAAAAATATTACCGACTTCTATCGCTTTCTTCTCTGACACTCCAACTGATGTCTCTACCTCTTTATTCACTGCCTCTTTCTTCTTCTCATCTTTAATGTAAATGACGTCTTCCCCTGCCGCGGTCAGAGTTTGAAATTCATGAGAATATCTAGAGAAACTACCCCCAGAAGCAAGGGTTAAATAGGTTACATCCCCAATACCAACACGATTAAATATGTTTCGATAAGTAATTTTTGCCTGCTCATAAAATCGGTCGTGTTCATCTTGTGTGCGAGAGAAAGAATACATGTCTTTCATTAGAAACTCTCTGGTTCTTAAAATGCCAGACTTTGCTCTCTCTTCGTTTCTAAATTTTGTTTGGAATTGATAGACAGAAAAAGGCAGATTCTGATACGACGAAATAAACTGTTCCAACATATTTGTGATTGGTTCCTCGTGTGTGGTGGCTAGACCCAACTCGTTGCCTGACTTTAATTTAGTCTTAAACCAAGGCAGTTTATCGTCCGCCCATCTATTTTGCCCTCTCTCCCAAAGTTCACGTCTCTGTAAAGCTGACATTGAGATCTCTTGTCCACCGAGAGCGTTCATCTCCGCTCGAATAATATTTTCTATTTTTTCTAAAACTCTGAGACCAAGTGGCAGGTAATCATAGATACCTGCCATCTCCTTATTGATAAAACCGGCTCGGATCAAGAGTTTGGCATTCTTGGCTTCTTCATCCTTGGGCGCTTCTCTACGCGTCTTTGTGAAAAGTTCGGTTTGTCGCATCTCGCTATTCTACAGAAAACCGCGGCAAAAACAAAGTGAAGTATATTTAAGGAATTTTGATAAAACTTTAAAACCTTGACATTAGAATGTTATAATAGTATAATAGCGAAAGGAGGTGTAAGATGGAAAAAGATAAAATTCTCGAGTTGTTTCTAGCCTTATATCAGCGCGTGGACCTAGAGCGTCAGTTAGACACCCAGGAAAGGTTGAGTATCCAACTAGATAACCAGCGTCGAATAGCCATGCACGAGGAAATAATACATCATGTTCTTTGGGATTCAGCCCAATACAGCATGCGAGAGCGAGAAAACCTTTTCCAAATATTGAATATAACAACCGCTCTGGCAGATAACATGAAAAGGCTGAATAAAGCGAAGGAGGACTTTTCCTCCTAGGTTGATGGCCAATATCGAGACATTTAATAAGGCCTGAACTTCGAAGAAGACAGCTTCAACGAAGTTCAGGCCTTTGTTTTTTTATAAACAGTTTTTACATAGCCCTCCCCTATGTACATAGCCCCCGCCTATGTATAATATACTGGTGACTATAAGAAAACTTTCCTTCTCCATAGACGAGTACTACCATATTTATAGTCGTGGAGTAGATAAACGTATAATTTTCTTGGATGATAATGATCGCCATAGGTTTATGCGACTTATGTTTTTATGTAATGGTGATAAACCAGTTATATATCGTGATACACAAAATCTTTCATTACAGAAAATTGATATGGGGAAAAGACTAGTTGCTATAGGAGCATATTGTTTAATGCCCAATCACTTTCATATTTTAGTAAGAGAAATAACAGAAGATGGAATAACGAAGTTTATGAGCAAACTATTGACTGCTTATTCAACTTACTTTAACAAAAGACAAACTAGAACAGGAACATTGTTTTCCAGTGAATTCAAAGCGCAGCATTTAGATACTAATGAGTATTTAAAATATATCTTCGCTTATATACATCTTAACCCTCTTAAATTAATTGAACCAAATTGGAGAGAAAGAAAAATAAATAAACAAACAGCAAACGCTTATCTTTCTAAGTACTATTTTTCAAGCTATCAAGATTATATTGATGCTACACGAGAAATTTCCCTGATATTATCTAAGGATATTTTTCCTCAGTATTTTGTTAAAAAAGGAAGCTTCAAGGCATACATTAATGACTGGATTAACTTTGACCCACTTACATAGCCCCTGCCTATGTATTAGATACTGGCTAGAAAATATTGCGGAGGTCTTTGATAGTGATTAAGAGCATCAGAAGAATAAGAAGGGCAAAACCGGCGGTGTTTACGATATTGAAAACTTTTGATGAGATTCGTTTGCGGGTAATCGCTTCAATCAAAATAAAGAACAGACGACCGCCGTCAAGCGCGGGAAAGGGCAAGAGGTTTATGATAGATAGATTAATCGATATCAGCGCGGTGAAAGTCAAAAGATAGACAAATCCTAGTTCCCGTGCATCCCCGACCATACCCACTATACCCACAGGACCCGTTAGGCCAGAAATATCTGCTACACCTCCCAGAGCTTGAGCAATGAAAATTATAATCGCCCGTCCGGTCAATAGAGTAAATTCAGAAGTAGTTTTCAGTCCATACCAAAGAGCTTTGTGCGGCGGAAGCTTGGCAATTCCTATAACATCCATAGATATACCCACAGCTAATCTGTCTGTTACAATCCCCTCTTTTGGCACAATCACTTTTGTAGAAATACTCTTTCCTCTCTCCACTATAAAAGTAATAGGTTCTATCGATTCAGCGATGAAAAGAGAAGCTGCTTCTGGTGCTAGCTCGGAATAAACCTCATCTCTTGAAAGCGCTAAGATAACATCTCCGGATTTTAGACCGGCAATAGCCGCTGGAGTAGCAGGTAAAACAGTGGTGATAACAGTATGTGGATTCTCAACTGGAAGTGAGAGATTGGCCGGTGCGGGTAAGCCAACTATAAATCCGAGCGAGATTAAAAACCACGCAAAAAGGAAATTCCCAACAACTCCCGCCACCAATACAGATGCCTGGACAGCTCGATTCTTGGATTGGAAACTCTCACTTGGAGGCCTAGCCTCCAAGTACTTGGAGGCTAGGCCTCCAAGTTGTCCAAGTTGGCTGGATTCTTCGGGATTCTCTCCAAATATTTTTACAAATCCGCCAAATGGCAACCAATTAAGTGTAAACGGCGTACCTTTCCAAGTAAAAAGCTTCTTGATCCGTGGTGGAAAACCAAGGCCAAACTCATCAACGCGAATACCGAATTTTTTGGCTACTAAAAAATGTCCAAATTCGTGGACGATAATAAGCGCGCTTAAAATTATGATAAAAATGATAACTGACACGATAGAATTAGGTTAAAATTTCTTTCTCTTTTTTAAGAACCAGTTCTTCAAGTTGTTGATTAATGTCATCAACCAGTTTCTGGAGCTCATTTTTGAGTCTAAATTTGTCGTCTTTACTAAGAACACCTTCTTTCTCCGACCGATCGAGAGTTTCCAAACTTTTCTCGCGTTCTGCGCGCACTTTAACACGCGCTTCTTCAAACTTTTCTTTTACCAACTTTGTTAAGAGAGTTCTACGCTCACTGGTTAATTCGGGAAAGAAAACACGCACTCCTTGCGCATCAAGTGAGACAGACAATCCTAGATTTGACTCTCTAATGGCTCTGTCTATATTGGGAGCGACGTTGCTATCCCAGGGAGTAATGAGCAGAGACCTCGGACCAGATCCAAGAATAGAAGCCACTTGATTGATGGGCATCCGAGACCCATAAGCCTCGACAGAAACAGCATCTAAGATACCGGGGGTGACTTGACTAGTACGAATACTGGAATATTCTTTCCTTAACCAACCCAGCACCACGGCACTCGTATGCTTGAATTCGCTGAAATCGTACGTCATGAAATTATTGTAACACTAATGACAAGTGTTCAATAACTAGACGAGACGCGATAACGGAGTTCCCGATTGAACGTCTAATAGCATAAATTTTCTCCACGGACTTGCGCATTTCGCTTCTTTTTCTTAGTAAAAGCAGAAGATCGTCAAGAAAGACCATCAGATTTTTTTCTTCATCGGCAAATTCCTTCGCAAAAATGAGTCTGTCCTTGAGAGATAGAGACAGAAATCTTTCTGCCACCGCGGATGTGAAAATACTGTTTTCAGATACACGGACTGTCTGCATTCGGGAACGTAGAGTCGGCGTGATAAGACTCTCTTCTCTCACAGATAGAAAAAAATAGGTATTGGAAAACGGCTCTTCAAATGTCTTAAGCAACGCGTTTTGCGCTTCCAGTGTCAGGCGCGCCGGCATAATGAGAAAAATTTTACTGGAAGCTTGCCCCGTCCTGGCGAGGGTAACAGCTTTACGCGTGGACCACACTCTTAATTCTCGAGCCTCATCAATACCAAAAGTCTCCGCTTTGAGAATAAAAAAATCTGGATTGTTGGGAAACTCGATACCCAAGTCGCCGCAAAGCGAGCGTAAATAGAACTCTGCTTCCTCCGGAGTCCCGACCAGAAGATTAGCGTGATGAAGGTTTCTCAACATCTAAGAGTTCAACTTCAAAGATGAGAGTTGAATTGGGCGGAATCGTACCCACCCCTTGTTCACCGTAACCATAGTCCGGAGCAACAATGATAAGCCGCTTACCTCCGACTTGCATGTCGGAAAACCCTTCATCCCAACCGCGAATAACTTGGCCAACCCCAAGAGTAAAACTAAACGGAGTGTTCCTATCAAGAGAACTGTCAAAAACCTTGCCATCCGAGAGAGTACCAACATAATGCACGGTTAAAGTATCACCGGGTAGGGCCAAGGAGCCATCTCCCACCACCAGGTCCTGCGTCTCCACACCGGTCTCTAACGTTGCGGTATTTAAATTATCATCGGAAGGATTAAAGAGATTCACAATAGGATCAGTAAATAAAAGATACGTTAAGAAAGCCAGACTGACAAACACAGCGACCCATTGATTTTTATTCAAATTTTTCATATTTTTTTAATATTTTTTTCTTAATACTTTATAGGCGTACTCGCTATATGATATGATAATCTTATGAAAGAATCAACTGATAATATTTTGACCCTAAGCCGGGTAGAAATGCAGAAACTCGCCCTAAAACGAGTGGCGGAAATTTCAAGGGAATTTACGGAGGGGTTTGACTTCCTCGCGGATTATTCTAAGTCAGTCACTTTTTTCGGCGCGAACCAATTTAGGGAGGATAATCCTCATTACGCGGATGCCCGTAAACTCGCTTCACATATAGTTGAAAAACTCGGTTACTCCGTGTTTTCCGGTGGCGGGCCGGGCATTATGGAGGCGGCCAACCGGGGCGCATTTGAAGCGGGCGGTAATTCACTCGGTCTTTTAATCAAGCTCCCTGATGGGCAGATTACAAACAAATACATCACCAAATCATTCGCTTCGTATTATTTCTTTGTGCGCAAGGTTCTGTTATCTTTCTCGGCCGAGGCGTTTATATTTTTCCCGGGCGGCTTCGGCACTCTGGACGAATTTTTTGAAATATTAACTCTCGTCCAAACTAAAAAAATGGTCGACATACCGATCATTTGTGTCGGTTCTGAATATTGGAATAAACTTAGAAAATTTATGGAGGAAGAACAGCTTAGTCGCGGCGCCATTATAACAGAAGATCTTGATCTTTTTCACATTGTCGATGACCACGATAAAATTATTGAAATTATCGAGAAGGTGCCCGTGCATAGCGGTCTGCCTTTAACCGAAACAAATTAAAAATGCCGACAGACTCCCCATACGTGGGATGCCTGCCGGCAGGATGACGCGGTAGTTTTACTTTTTACTTACCACCACGCCAGAGGAAACTATTAAACAATCGGGATTGTGGAGGACGTCGCCATGCGCGTCGCCGTTTTTTGTCGTGCCGTTGAGCTGGAGCCTGCCCCAATGGGTCAAAATTCCCGGAGAACATCTTCATTATCTGCCAGGCCGACCCTTCCACCACTACAGGAAGAGCTATGCATCGCTGATTGACAGCCAGACAAAACCTTGTCGAGTATATCTTAGCCCAAGTTGGGACTCCAGATGCCTCCTTTTTTACTGGACTGAAGCGGTTCAGTCCAAACTGGAGATCAAACAAGGGCACCACCTCCACTCCATCAGGTAAGGGTTCATACTCCTCTGAAGATTCTGCCACCATAGTGGCACATCCATACTTCTGGAGTCCCTCATTAATCAAAAGAACACTCCATGGGTTCCCTACACCTTCCTTGTGAATAGTAAGAAACACCGGCCCCTTTACCTCATTCGACATATTACACATCTCGATCATCTTCGCACCTCCTAAAAAATTTTTACTGTCCTTCTGTAGTCTAACTCTCAAGCTTAAAATGTCAAGAAAGATAGTTTAAGATCCCAGAGACATCGACCAAGGGATTGGAATGGTAAGAAGCATCAGGATAGCGCCGAGAATCGCTAAATTTTCCATAAACTGAACTCGTTCCATCATGCGCGCTTGCCTCTCTTCTTTCCAGAAAGCATGCATGGTGAAAGTGACCGGGATAAAGAAAAGTACTAAGGCAACAATGCCAGCCGTTACGCGTACTCCGGTGATAATGGTGTAACCGCCAAAGAGAAGCAAGAGACCGGAGACAATAACCGCCGCCTTCGCCATGGGGATTTTTTTGGATTCGGTGTAGACCGTTAAATCTTTGACCTTGAATAAATGGTTATAAGCATTGTAAAGCAGAAAACCTCCGAGCAAAAGTCGTCCGACAAAAAAGATAACATCTGTATTCATGCAGATATTATAACACTAATACCGTAGAATTTACAAGTACTCTCCTTTCTGCAAGAACCGTTCTTGCAGAAGAGTTCGGTTTTAGATACAATCTGAGGATGTTGCGAAAAGACCCATTTATGACTGGTGAGTATTATCACATCTATAACCGCGGCATAGATAAGCGGGTAATCTTTAAATCGGGTAAAGATTATAAAAGATTTATGATGCTTTTATATCTCGCGAACTCGGATGATTCTTTTCGTTTTGATGTTATTTTAAATAATCAACACAAGATATTTAGTGAAATTTTGGTGATAGATAGAGGGCAACTACTTGTTTCGATAGGTGTATGGTGCTTGATGACAAACCACTTTCACCTACTAATTCGCCAAGAAGTCGACGGTGGAATCACTAAGTTTATGAGAAAATTAGGTGTAGGATACTCTATGTATTTTAATATCAAATATCAAAGGACTGGGGCCCTATTTGGTGGATTATTTAAATCAAAATTGATTGGAGTGAACGACAACTACATGAGGCATTTATTTGGATATATTCATATTAATTCTCTAGAAATTGGATTTCCTAACTGGGAAGAACAGATTAAAAGACCATCAGCTGATATGAAAAAATTTCTTGAATCATATCGGTATTCCAGCTATTCCGATTATATCGGTATAGATAGAATAGAGAAAAACATAATCAATCCAGAAAACTTCCCAAATTACTTTGAAGACTCTCAATCTTTCGAAGACTTTGTGGTAAATTATTTTGCTGAAACAGAGTCAGTTTAGCAAGAACGGTTCTTGCAGGAGACTTGTATTTTATAAACACTTGTTGTATAATTGAAGAAGACAGCTGATTCTTCTTATTGACTCTAACGAAGCGCTCATGTAGCGCAAGGAGGTCTTAATGATTTATGAATTTTATGAACTTATGGTCATATACGGCTATAAGCTTATAGTCATATACGGCCAATTGGTGGCAGTGGCCGTTCTGACCATCATCATCATTCTGGTGTTGGCTCACTTTGGGGCATACTTCATGAATATAGCCCAAGGGACTACGGCCTTCATCAGAGCCGGCGACAGTCTGAAGGCCGTCTTGCCAAATATCGGCGGCTATATGATGTCCGCCTCCCAAGATCTTGACGGCCGACATTGGCTCATTCCAGAAGAAAACGAGGAGAGGAGGATGGAGTCTTTGTTCTACAATTCCCTTCCCGGGACCAAATGGTTCCAGAAATGGTTATGGAAAACATTCGGCGTGAAGTTCATTAGTATCGTCTGGCCCCAGACGAAGAGACATACTTTTGATATCAGGAGTAGAAAAAGGCTTCTGGAGGGCGCAGATGTGGCAGAAGGTACACCTCTTAAAGCACGTGTAGTGGACTCTCTTACTAAAGATGGAACCAAGGATAGCACCATCGTTGACTCACTACTCTTCTTGGTGCCGAGACCGGTGTATTTGGACGGAATACAATTGGCCGGAGACAACTCGCGAATCAACCTTCTCCTCCTGCCAATTTACCGCCAGATCATACCGGTCCTGCCGGTGTTTTACCTCAAGGGTGACTTCTTCACTCAATTGGACGCCGCAATCGAGTCGGCGGTGGTCGACTTCTTTGCCACCTATCGTGTCAAGGAAGAAGGGGAGCAAGAAGAACCTTTGAGCTACGCCCATTGGTTGAAACTCGCCAAATCTGGCGGGAACTCACCTCTGGAAATACACCTTCGCCGTCTCAACGTCAGTAGGAAATATCGCGACAACTTGCGAGAGACCGGGAGGAGTCAGTTGATCGAGTACATTGATAAGCTGATTCCAGAACTGGCCGAAGAAGCCGACGAAGCCGGTAAGACAATCTCGAGTGGCATTATCCCGCGGTTTGGATTCGCTCTGGTGAGTTTCAGGATAGTAGACTGGGAACCTCACAAGGATACCGCTAACTTGGCCAAAGCTCTCTTGACCAAGGAAACGGAGCGCCATACGGCTGATGGGGTTCGGCAAAAAGCCTTTGGCGAACGCGATGCCATTCTGGCGCGGGCGGCGGGAGAATCAAGTCGTTACACGCAACTAGTTGACGCACTGGTCGGCAAAGGGGTAACTGCCGATGTCGCAGCCGGAGTTGTGCAAACGCAACTTCGGACAGAAAACATCGGTGGTAAAGATAGTAAGGTCGTTACCTATGTCGAGGGTGGGGCTTCAACGGGAGTAATGGTTAGTGGAAAGTAAGACAGTGGGGCCGAGCGACGTATCGCTCGGCCCCTTTTTTGAATTAGATTAGACGTTTTATAGTCAGCACCTTTGCAACACTTCCAGAGGGGTTTGGTAATTGATTCCCATGTGCAATCGCTCGTTATTATAATACGGCATATATTGTCCAAGGGCTTCTCTAAAATCTTCCAAGGTGTG
>Ga0209541_10009625_pt1 | contig 15622 bp, 19 predicted proteins | sample RifCSPlowO2_01_FD_184027 | JGI IMG/M metagenome (GOLD analysis project Ga0209541, IMG submission 184027) | Groundwater microbial communities from Rifle, Colorado - Rifle CSP2_plank lowO2_0.1 (SPAdes) (version 2) | ecosystem: Environmental > Aquatic > Deep subsurface > Groundwater | place...
CCCTCGTGAACCTCGCCTATCTTATGGGAAACGCCGGTATAAAAAAGAATCCTTTCGGAAAAGGTCGTCTTGCCCGCGTCTATGTGGGCGATAATTCCTATGTCTCTTGTTTTTTCTATCGGATATTCTCGCATGTTTCAATCTAAAATCTCAAACCTGTCTGCCGACAGGCAAGATCTAAAAAATAAAATCTATTAAATTCAGAACTCAATACTATATCCAATAATTTTAAAAATCAACTTTTTGCGGTTCTTCAATAATTAGTGCGGTAGACAACTTGAACAGATGGCTTTGTTAAACGATTGATTTCAATGTAATTATTTTGGATGATTTTTTATGTTAAGTAAAAGATATGTATCTTTTAGAATTTTAAAATAAAATCTAACATTTGTGTTCACTCTTGCTTGCCAAATACCGTTTAATTCGTCGTATTTTTTAGCGCGCAAAGACGGATGACGAATATTAAGCAAAAGAAACTCTATTTGTTTGTAAAATTTTTCTTGAATGTGTTGCGGGAGTTTCCGTAGTTTATCTTTAAATCGCGGATGATATTGAATGTTCATTTTTCCAAAGATCGTCTCATTTCTTTTACGGAAGAAAACGGCCCGACAAACTTTTCTCTTTCATAATTCATCACGCTTTCCGTAAGCTCCTTGTCTAATTTTTCATAGAATTTATGATGTTTTTGGGGAACATGAAAAGACGCTGATCGTTTCACCACCTTAGTTTCTCGTTTTGTTGTTTGTTTTTTTAAAAGTTTATCGTATTCCCGACGAGGGATTAAAATCAACTCTTTTTCTTTTATCAACTCTTGTGGAATAGTAATAGTGGGCATGTTTATAACCTATCAGATCATATGCTCAAAGTCAAAAACAAATTTAGATTTGATTTTTAAGATTTAAGATTGAGTCCCGCTAAAAGCGGGACAAACTTACCACGCGAAATGCGCGAACGCTTTGTTGGCTTCGGCCATTCGGTGGGTATTTTCCCTTTTCTTGGCCGCGAATCCTTCGTTTTTGGAAGCGGCGATAAGCTCGTCTGCAAGCTTCTTCGCCATATTGGCTCCTTTTTTAGTCCTCGCGCCTTCCAAAAGCCACCTCATCGCCAAAGCCAGTTTCCTCTTGGGATTGACTTCCCTCGGCACCTGATAGTTGGCCCCGCCGATTCTTCGCGACCGGACTTCCAAGTCGGGAGACGAATTTTTGATAGCCGTGTCAAAAACAACCAAGGGATTTTCCGCTTTGGTTTTTGTCTTTATCTCGTCCATCGTGTCGTACATTATTTTCCTGGCCACGGACTTCTTGCCTTCTTTCATTATCTGATTGATAAACTTCTCAATGGTTGTTGAGTCGTATTTCAAATCGGGATTTATCGGTTTTTTCGCTTTTATTTTTCTTCGCATGTTTTATTTTTTCGGCTTTTTCGCGCCGTATTTGCTTCTTTGCTGTTTCCTGTTTTCCACGCCAACTGTGTCCAAAACTCCTCTCACTATATGGTATCTCACTCCCGGCAAGTCTTTAACCCGGCCTCCTCTTATAACGACAACGGAGTGTTCCTGCAAATTATGGCCTTCGCCCGGGATATAAGCGGTAACTTCCATGCCGTTGGTCAGCCTGACTCTGGCTACTTTTCGCAAAGCCGAGTTGGGTTTTTTGGGGGTGGTGGTGGTAACTTTCACGCAAATTCCTCTTTTGAAAGGCGAGGAATATGGCACTGGCCTATTCCTTAAAGAATTGAAACCATAAGTAAGAGCGGCTGTCTTGTTTTTAGCCTTAACCTCTTTTCTTCCTTTTTTGACTAATTGATTAATAGTCGCCATATCCGCCTACAATAGCAAAAATAATTTTTTATGCAATGCCTGTGGAGTTTTTTATAATAAACACCAAATATCACACATAATTCCTATCGCAAATTTAGGTGATAGTTAAAGTGTTTTTAAAATTTTACACTTGGACATTCAATGTCCAAGTGGTGAGGGTTTATTATTTATAATCTTCCTTAGGCAGGCTTTCTCTTTTGTCTTGTTCTTCTCTCTCAAAAGAAGAGAAAGCGTTTATAATAGACTTTCCTTCTTTTATTGTGCACTCATTGCATATTCCTTGTCCATTCTGAACATCTGTGCATAAATTTGAACAAGAATGGCATTTTTGTATATAGAAATTTTCGTTACATATAAAACACATTGCCTTGCTTTCTCGCTTATATGGCAAAGTTATATTTAAACACGAAGGACATTCTATTACTAAATAACCTTTATGTTTTAAAGATTCAACTTCTTTAATAATTTTATCATAGTTTCTATCCAGTTTAATTCTAGCCTTATGAAACTTTAACTTAGTACTAGCATCCAATAAGTCAGGAAGAATATCAAAATAGATATGATTTTTTGAAAACACAATAAGGCCGTTTATGATATCACACATTAAAATCAATAAATCGCTTTCATTTTCAAAAATAAACTTTTTATGTTCAATTTCGTTTCTTTTTTTGCGTAAAATTTCTACTTTTTCTCTTAATTTTGTTTCAAAATCCACATCCGAAAATTTTTTCATCCTGTCTAATAAAATTGTAACACCCGCGGTTTTTTGTTCATCGCTATATGCCTTTCCGTCATCAATTCTTTCTTTTAATAAATAAAGATTTATTGATCCTAAATAAGCCTTGACTAAGAGTTCTATCGTATTAAAAATATGCAAAATGGCAAACTTTATATTTTTTTCTCCGCCTGCGTATTCTGCATATTCTGAAAAATGATCGACTCCATGAGCAAAAGAGGTATAGGCGTTTGATAAAATTTCAGTTTTTTCTTCTTTGCTAAAAACACAAACTTCATTATTTTTAATTAATGATGTCATCTTATTATTTATTATTTTTATACCATGAAATCAAAGTCTGTTTTTACTCATAAAATAATACATACATCAGCAGTCTAGTTAATTTACCTATTTATAAATCGCCTTCGCAGTTCCGATAAAATTTTTTCGGGGATAATGTGGTCCCAATGTATTCCTTCCGTTCTTTTTAAATATCTTATGCCTCCTGCTGATATTTCTCCATCATCTCCAATGGAACGACTAATTATTTTTTCTACAACAGCATTAGGTTTCGTAGTGTCACTACTAGTTGAATAGGTTGGAAATCCTATCAGTTTATAAGCCGATAAACTTTTCCAGTAATTATTGAAGTTTATTTTTATTTCTCGGACACTATTAGAATCATTAGGATTAAATTCCAAAATATATGATGGATTATAATTTATCCATTGAAAATATGCATGAAATTCGGAAGCTGACAAGTATTCGCCAGATTTTAATTTATGTATCCCAAAAGCAAGGTTGCAAGGTTCATTTATTGATCCTTCTTCATATAAAGTTAACGTTTTCATTACAAAATCTGTCCTTGTATCATTAAGAATTTTCTTCTGTGTAATTCCGGGAAGTGTTTTTGCTGTGTTGCAAAAAGATATAAGATTATCAACTGTCGGGTTAAGCAAAAAATTATCTATGGCCACAATTGCGGGATTACTTGGTAAATTAACATCGTCTATCTTTTCATTTTGTTTTGTTTGACTGCTTGAGCTTTCTTTTTTCTCGGCGATTATCGGCTTTTCTGTTATTTTTTCAATAATTTTAAATTGAGATTGTTTTTGTTTTAACGCCTCAACTTCTTTCTTTAATTTTTCAATCTCTTTGGATTGATCGTTCTTTTTAACCTCTTCGCTTTTTTGCTCAATTTTTTCAGCTCCGACGCTTTGGTCGGATCTCCGACTTAACATCGGAGTTGTGGTCGCTTTTTCTGTCTGCGAAATAACATTATTGGACGTTGATGTCGCAATTATTTTCTGTTCAATTTTTACTTCAAATTTTCTGTTAAAAATCTTCCATGTGTTCGGTTTCCACCATGACGCAAAAGTCATCTGCGGGATAATAAACAGAGAAATTGCGAAAAATGCTATGGATAAAAAGATTTTATTTTTCATATTATTCAACTATATCAACATCATATACCTCCATAAAAATTCCCGCAATAATAATGTTCAACATCGAATGTCTAACAAGACTAACAAATTAAATTATTCGCTCGCATTGTCCACAAATGAGCCGATCGGCACAAATATGGACAATGGAAATGTAATATCAAAAAAATGCGATAGCATAAAAAGTGATAATATGGCTTTAAATAAGGTTTAAATTATAAAATTATGATAATAATGTTCAACATCGAATGTCTAACATTGCCGTTATTTATAAATATCATGCTGGCCGATATCTAAAAACAGAACTTCGTCTTCGGCGGAGAAAATGAATTTTATCCGGTAAGAATAATTTATCCAAAAAGCCCAGCAGTCTTTATCTTTGCCGGAAAGCTTGTGAGTTCTTAAAACAGAATGAAAAGAATTGTCTTTAAAGATTTTTTCTTTTTTTTCAGCCTGACCAATTATTCTTTCCGGCAATTTTCTTAATGATTTAAGAAAATTTTTAGAATACTCAATTCTTTTTACCCTTCTTTCCATATAATTTCAGGGCTTCTCTTAAAGAATTTGCGCTAATCGTTTCTCCTCTTTCATATTCCCTTAACCCGCTTTCAATCATTTTATCTAGCTTGTCGGCTTCTTTTCCTTTCAAATAAAATGTCGGCAACATTTGGGCTTTCATACTCTCGTATTCTTTGCGGGGAATTATGACCAAATCATCGTTTTTTATTAAGTTTTTAGAAATAGTTATAGTAGCCATATTTATATTTTTCTTATTTCCAGTGTATATTTTTGATAAAGATTAGTCAAACTCAATTAACCGGCGGCTAGTTTATATACCTAAAAACAGCCTGAATAAAAAGAAAACGACAGGTAGAAGAACAGACGAAAAAGAGAAGAGGAAAAACAAGAGAATGAAAAAGCCGTATTTTTCTAGAAAAATTTGGGCGTTAGTCCACTTATAAGGAAGGAAAGAAAAAAGAACTTTGGAACCGTCCAAAGGCGGAATGGGTATGAGATTGAAAATGCCCAAGAAAACATTTATCCAGACAACCATAGAGGAAAAGTAAAAAAGAGCCGGAGCGTAGCCCGCCCCGAATATCGCCGCGCCGTTTACGGCGGCCAAACCTATTTCCGTTTTCGCCGTCGGGTCAAGCGGGAGAAACAACGCGACCAAGCCGAAAACTCCGGCAATTAAAAAATTGGACAATGGCCCGGAAATGGCCACCAGCCCCGGCCCCCATTTTTGATTTTTAAGATTATAAGGATTATAAGGCACGGGCTTGGCCCAACCGAAAACAAAGGATGATTTGAGCAGTACTAGCATCAGTGGCACGATAAAAGACCCCGTCAGATCAAGGTGTTTGAGCGGATTCATAGAAAGCCTCCCCGCCCTCTTGGCCGTCGGGTCGCCCAGAAGATAAGCGATGTAGCCATGGGAAACTTCGTGAACGACGACGGAAAGAATCAGTATGGCGATGCTGAAAATAAAATTTATGCCTTGCATGTGGCGATTTCTTATGTTAGCATAAAAAGCAACTTATATGAAGACCTGCCCGACCTGCGGAAAAGGAACGACAATGGCCGCCAAGAGAAACCTTTTGCGGGGAAAATACAATCCGACATCAAAAACAAGACGCTACCCCAATTTGCAGTGGGCGACTTTTCCTAGCGGCGAGAGATTGAAGATTTGCGCTTCCTGCATAAAGAAAGGCCATCATATCCAGCCCTCCTTTGCCCAAAAACTTTTAAAGAAAAAAGGCATCCACTTGGAACAGTTTTTCTCAAAAGGCAAAAAGAAAAGCATCGGCCGAGGCGAGTAAAAAGCCATATTCCCGCATAGGGCGGTGGGGTGGCCGAGAGGTTTAAGGCGGCAGTCTTGAAAACTGTTGTACCCGAAAAGGTACCGTGAGTTCGAATCTCACCCCCACCGCCATCTGCGGGAAAACAGGACCGCGAGCGACCTAGAAAATAAGGAGTGTGCTCACGACTGTATTTTCGGAAGTACTCTTGTGGTATTCGAATCCCACCTCCTCCGTTTTTGATTGGAGTTCGAACATTCTTTGACAAAAACTTATATCGACATCGGATGTCGATAGTTTGTCTGAATTTTTACTTTTCTTAAAAAATTTTCAGTTGTATACTGGACATAAATGAACAAAACCTCGTTTCATATCTTAAGAATTGGGTTGGCCGTCACTTTTTTGTGGATTGGCGTTTTGATCCTTAGAAATCCGGAAGCTTGGGGCGGATATATGAAACATTGGACCGCTAACGGATAAAATTATTAATTTAGATAAGTAAAACTATGGAAAAACTTGAATTTGAATTTGAAAAAGAAAATGATTCCGGAGCTGTGGCTGTTTTAGAAAGAGAAGAGAATAAAAAAGAGCCGAAAATAAAAATGACCGCGTTGGCCGAAGAATATTTGTCGTTTAATAATAATGAAATAAGGCTGGAAAAGGATTTGAACGATATGTTGGAAAAAGTAAATTCCCTGGAAGAAACGAGTCCGTCTTCGGAATTTTTGAAAGGCCAGCTATGTTTGGAACTTTACGATATTTATAAAAACAGCGACAAAAAAGAAAAAAATGATTTGGCGGATGTTTTTTTAAACCAAGCCAATGAAAGTTTTTTGGAATCGGTTAACGGCGAAGATTTTGAAATAAAACTAAAAAACAATGAAGGCAAAGGGAGGATTTTTGGCAATAAATCTCAGGCGTGGGCTTATCTGGGCGATGTGGCGGCTATTGATTTTAAAAAATCGCAATATCAAAATGATTCTGACTTTAAAAAAAGCCTGGGGTATTACAAAAAAGCGATATCGGAAGAAAAAAAACATGAAGGCCTAAAATATGAACTTGAGGCAATTATGGTTTTTAGAAAAATAGTTAATTATTTGGGCAAACCAAAAAATTTGGAAATTTGGAAAACTTCTAAAAGAAAAGATCTTAAAGGAAAAACGGCAGATTTTTTTCTCAAGTATGTGACTAGCGAAAAAGAAATCATTGAAGAATATATTGACGCCACCATATATGACAGAGGCGGAGAAGAACAAAAGAGCAAAGAGAGAAAGCAGTCTTTGGGTCTTGTTGGGGTTTTAAATATAGACAAAAAAACAAGAGAGCGACTTGATTTTTTAGATTTGGTTGATTTTGAGTCTCTTAGAAGAGAATTCCTTGGTAAAGGCGAACTGTCAGAAAAAAACCAAGAAATTTTTAAAAAAGCTTTTGATAATTGCCAAGATTTTATAGAAAAAATTGAAGAGACAATGGGATATAAAATTAAAAATTCGGAAAGAACGAATTTTAGAAAATCTTTTTACCAGAACCCAGAAAAAATTCTCAAGTTTTCTAACAAAATAAGTAAAGAAGAAATTGAAAAGATACAGTCCGGCAAATAAAAAAATGCTCCCGGAAACAAGGAGCATTTCAAAGCGGAGGTGTGGGAAAATTACTGTTTTTTAGTAAAAAGTTCCCTTTTAATCTTGTTGTGTATTGATTTTAATTGCGACACAGTTACCTGTGTCGCCTCTCTTATCTCCGCGTCAGCAACTTTTTTTTTCGCAATAATCAATTTTCCTTTACTGGTTTTTTTCGTACACACAATAACATCCTCCTAAATATAAATTAAACAAATAAAAAGAGCTCTATAAAACAATATAGTACGGAACGACTTTTTTGTCAAATCAAATCAATGGCGGTTTTTGATTCTCCATTGCCTGCTCCCCTTCCAAGATAAAAACGGCCGAAGCGAGGACTGTCGTCCATAATCCGTCTTTATGCCCCTGGGCCGATTGGGTCACATTGGAGGTGGTGATGAATTTCCCGCTGGCTTTATACTGCTTTTCTCTTTCGTCCCAGTCTTTATTTGAATCAAATTCTATGCCAAGGGTGGTAGCCAGCATGGTCGCCGCCAAATCTTCGGCGTAATCGCCCGCCCTTTCTTCCGTATCCCCGAAAGAATGATGCTCGCTAAGATAACCGTATTGGTTGCTGTCTTTGGGAATAGCCAAGCCGACCGAGGCGGCGATAAGTCTGTTCGGCTCGTTGGTGGCGTTGCGGCTCATAACGCAAAATCTGATTGAGCCGGCTTTCATATATTTTACTCCCTCTTCTTTGGAAATCCTTTTGCATCCGGGGGGAAAGATGCTGGACACCGTAACCAGGTTTTGAGTCTCTATGCCGGCGTCGCGAAGCGCCAGCTCAAACGATTGCAAGTAATCTTTATGCCGCCCGACCCCTTTGGTGAAAAAAACTTTTTGAGGAACCATTTGGTTAAAAGTAGAAAAATTAACTGATAATAGTTTAATATTTTGCCGCTAGTGAAATAATAGCACTATTGAACAAAATTAAAACAAAAAGACAAGCTGTGGATAACTAAAAAACTAAATTCTTGGGAACAAGCCGAGCTTCTCGCCTTTTTTGAGTTTGCCGGATTGGAGTTTGAGGATGTGATTTTTCACTTCCCCAATTTTGTTCGGCATAAACGGTTCCAGCCACGCGATTATTTTTTCTATTCCGAACAGAAGCGTGTTTAAAACAACATCCAGTTTTTCGTCTCTGTTTTTAGCCAGCGCCCACGGCTTTTCTTCGTTTATATAAACATCCAGTTTTTTGATGAAGGCGAAAACATCGGCCAACGCTTCATATAGTTTATAATTCTCAAAATTATTTTCGTAACTTTTTTCGGTTTTTTCGGCCGATGATTTTATTTTCTCATCAAGGCCGTTTTTAGCGTCAAGAATACCGCCGCGATAATCAATCATCATCGTGAAAGACCTTTCCAGCAAGTTGCCGATTCCATTGGCCAAATCGCTGTTGTATTTTCGCGCGAACTCTTCGGCTTTGACATCGCCGTGTTCCGAAGCCGGAAATTGCGACAACAGCAAATACCGCGCCGAATCCGCGCCGAATTTTTCCGCCAGTTCAATCGGGTCTATAATATTGCCTATTGTCTTGCTCATTTTCTGCCCGTTTACGGTTAAAAGGCCGTGGATAAAAATTTCCTTCGGCAACTGCAAACTAGCCGACATCAGCATCGCCGGCCAAAAAATGCTATGAAATTTGTTTATTTCCGCCCCGATAATATGCAAATCCGGCGGCCAGTACTTCTTGAAATTTTTCCCGTCGGGATAATCCAAAATAGTGGCGTAGTTTATAAGCGCGTCTGCCCAGACGTAAATAGTTTGGTTTTTATCGTAAGGAAAAAGTATCCCCCATTGGAGATTTTCGCGAGTGATGGAAAAATCGGAAACACCAGATTCTACCATCGCCAACGTTTCATTTTTCCGGCTGTCGGGAATTATTTTCAGCTCCCTTGTTTCTATTTTCTTTTTTATTTCCGGCAGATATTTCTTGAGATTGAAAAAATAATTTTTCTCCTTTATTTTTTGCGGCGCGACAAGATGGTCGGGGCATAATCCGTTTACCAAATTTCTTTCCAGCACGAAATTTTCGCACCCGACGCAATATAAGCCTTCGTATTCCCCTTCATATATATCGCCGGCGTCCCATAATTTCTTGACGAATTCCAAAACGCCGTTTTTATGCTTCTTGGATGTGGTTCTGATAAAATCGCTGTATTCTATCCCCAGACTTTTCCACGCGCTTAAATAGCTTTGGGCGATTTCGTCCGTGAATTTTTGCGGGTCTTTGTTTTCTTTTTTCGCTTTTTCTTCTATTTTTGAGCCGTGTTCGTCCAGCCCGGCCGAAAAGAAAACATCCTTGCCTTTTGATTTTTGCCGCCGGGCGACGACATCGGCAAATACCGCGGTAAAACTATGCCCGATGTGCGGTTTTCCGGAGGCGTAAAAAATAGGCGTGGTCAAGTAAAATTTTCCCATAATGACTTTTCTCTGCTTGTTAATATATTATAGTAAAGTAAAATATAGTAAATATGGACAACCTCCCCTCAAAAATAAGATGGAACGCGCCGGAACACGAATTTCACGAAAAAAACCCCGAATGGTATTGGGCGCTGGGCATAATCACCGCCGCTCTTGTTTTGGCGGCCGTTATTTTGCGTAATTTTTTATTCGCCGTTTTTGCCGTTCTGGCCGGATTTTCCGTCGGGCTTTACGGAGCCAGAAAGCCGAGAATGATAATTCACGAAATAAACTCCGGGGGCGTGTCGTCGGGAAATAGACATTTAAACTACGACAGTATTGATCATTTCTGGATATCCTATGACCCGCCGGTCAAAAAAGAGCTGATTTTGGAATCAAAAAAAACTTTTTCCACTCATACCGTAATATTGCTGGGCGACGCCGACCCGGAACAAACAAGAAGATATCTTTTGCAATATCTTAAAGAAAAAAAGATTGAAGAATCTCTTGTCGCCGTCATCGCCCGAGCTTTAAAATTTTAGATTCTGTTTGAAAAAAGGCGAGCTAGACCATATATTGAAAACGGCGGTAAGCCCTGCTTGCCCCGTTAACGCGCCCGTAGCTCAGTGGATAGAGCGCTTCCCTGCGAAGGAAGAGGTCGCAGGTTCAACTCCTGCCGGGCGCATTAAGCGCGTTCATCGGGGCGAAGGCTGAAATCGAGGTTCGATTCCTGCCAAGGGCATTTGAACGAAGTGAAAATGACCGAGAGAAAAACAACTGCTTGTTTTTCTCTCGGGAATCGAAAAGTTTGAGCATATTGCGCGAAACTTTGTAAGCACGATGCGAAAACTGTACTGCCCCTGCAAGGAGCGATGCTCCTGCCAAGGGCAAAATAATAACTTGGTCGGAAAGTTGCCCCATCGCTTTCCGTCCTAAATTTGTTTTGCGCGGGATTTTTTTTGAAAAGGTATTGGCGATGGGGCGAGGGCTTGACTTATAGTTTAACATACGCTAAGCTCTTTACAAGTGGATAACACTTGTGTAAGGATAACACGTATATTACAATAGTTTAAAAATATGGACAAAATAACACCAACAAATGAACATCCTCGAGATCGCTTCAAGCGACTTGCTACTGCTCGGACAAATATAGTCCTAAAACGCTTGAAAGTTTTGGGGAATTGTTCTAATCGGAATATCTACGAATACGACGAACAGGATATTGATAAGATTTTTTCTGAGATTGAGCGTAAAGTTAAGGAAACCAAGGCAAAATTTCACTTCCCAAAAAAGAAGGATTTTAAACTATAATCTTATGAAAAACAGCTCAATTTCACGTCTTTTAGAAATACGTCGCCCAGAAGACATCGTCTCTTTTGTTGAAGAAATAATGTCTGGTGGTGGCAAGTATCGTTTTGAGCCTGTAGGTGGTCGTAGATCAAACTCGAATGATATAGAACTCTCTGATGAACCAGTCTCTCCACTTGTCGAAAGAATTACCAATGGAATAGATGCCGTCCTTGAACGTACAGAAGTTGAAAAAAGAGGATCAGGTACACTACCGAACTCACCAAGAGGAGCTGCCGAACAATGGCTTGGTGTTACGAGAGGTCACCTTGATAGTCTTGAGCAAGAACAGATAAGACAGTTAGCAGATAATCTTGAAATTTCTTTTTGGGACTCTGGTCGTGACAAACATCCTACAGTCATAATCCATGACAAGGGCATCGGTCAACATCCCCTCAATCTACCGACAACAATTTTAAGTCTTGGTGAGAGTAATAAAATAGGAAAACACTATCTCTGTGGCGCATATGGTCATGGTGGCTCATCAACACTTGCATGGTGCGATTACACAATTATCATATCTAGGCGTCGAATAGAACATGGGGATGGAGAACCAGACTTAATTGGCTGGACGATTGTTAGAAAAAATGCTGACTACGAAGACGCCAAGACTACTATCTATGAATATCTAGTAACAGAGGATAAGAAAATTCCGATTGCCGAACCAGAGGTTTTCAAAAAAAGTGGATTTGAGTTTGGAACATACATTGCTCATGTGGGATATGAGCTTGATCGTTATTCCGGTCCGGCAAGTCTTGTTTCGTATCGCTTGTTCCAAAACCGACTTTTTGATCCGGTGCTTCCATGTTGGTTGGTGGATAATCGACAAGAGCCACGATTTCGTCGCGCTCTATCAGGTAATTTGCGAAGACTGCATAAATCAGAGGAAGAAGAATCTAGCGTAAAATCTCAAGTTGAATATAAAAACGAATACGAACAAAATCTCGGAGAAGACGGTAAAATACTTGTGAGATATTGGGTTCTGAAAGTTAAACCTCGTGGTGAAGGTGGGGATGAAAAATTCTATCTTGATAATTACCTTGAAACTCCAAAATCTCCTCGCATTGTTGGAATTACTTTAAACGGTCAACGCCAAGATTTTCTTGATAAGAGGTTTATCAAAGATGCCACTCGACTCTCTTTTTTGGCGGATTATCTACTTGTCCAAGTTGAGTGTGAAAATCTCTCTCTGCGACGAAAGAAAGGTATTTTTACAGCAACTAGACAAAAAATCCGAGAGGGAGCAGGCCGTCTTGATTTGGTAAAAGATGTTGTTGTAGAAGCGCTAAAAAATGATGAGAGGTTAAAAAAACTTGAAGAAGAGCGAGCGGCAGCGACCCTCTCAAAAATGGACGAGAAAAGCGAAAGAGAGGTTAGGGGTCTTCTTGATCGTTTAATTACTTCTCCCCAGGCAAGTATTCGAGGTGGCGAAGAAACAACTTCAACCGAAGGACCAGGAGGACAAACACCTGAATTTAAACCGAAAGACCCACCAACCTATCTTGAAATCATAAATGGAGAAGATCCTTTTGAATTTTTGCCTGGAGTACCTCAGAATCTCGTTTTAGAAATGGATGGACCCGATGACATCTTCGAAAGGAGAACTAACCGAGCCACTTTGACTGTTGAATTTTCAAATATTCCACAAGCAAAAATAATCTTTGGATCTTCTCGATCCGGAAGAATCAGTGTTCAAGTCACCTTACCAACAAATACACCTATTGAAACTGTCGGAGTTATTCGATGTTCACTAGATATGAAAAATCTACCGTCTTTGTTGAAAGCCGAAGAGAGAAATTATGTTCTTATTCCACCACCCCCTCCTTTCGTAACAAAAGAACCACCAACTTTTTTAAGTATTGCTGGAAAAAAAGATTCCCCTTTACATCTTCGTCGTGGCAAGGTTACGAGTGTAAGTCTTTATACTGATGCATCTGATGACATACTGACAAGAGCAACTAACCCAGCTGTTCTTGAATCTGAGTGTATTATTCCGGGTTCTAGTGTAATTGGTAGACGTGGCCCAAGCGAAGGTCATATGCAAATACGTATTTTTACGCCAGAAACAACAAGCGACGGAACAGTTGGAACTCTAACAGTAAGATTTAGACTTGCGAATGGTGAGGTAGTAGAAGATAAAAGAGACTGCATTGTCATTCCACCCCCTGAGAAAAAACCTCGTCGACCACGAGGTGGTGGCTCACATCAAAGACCGGAGCCTAATTACGAAATTGTCCAAGTAAAGAAGGATGATGATAATTGGAATCGCTTTGCATGGGACGAAAGTTATGTTGGAAAATATGAATCAAGTGATAAGTTGTATCTATATGTGAGTTACGATCACAACAAATTGACGGAAGATTTGGAGAGAAGAAAAAATAGCGGAGAACGTCCTGAGCAGATAGAAAGAGCTTGGCGACGCTATTTTGCACATGTCGCTTATCATCTCTATTTGCACAACAAAAAACACCAATCTTCTCAGACTGTTAGTTCAGATCAAGTACAAACTAGCGATGTATCGCAACCAGAAGAAGTCCTAAAAGCAGAAATGGAGCGTGTAAGCCAAACAGTATTATTACTTCTTCGTTCTATTGCTGACCTTAACGCGAGTGAATATTAGTGGAGATTAGTTTTGAAATTATCTTTTCTGCAGAATAAGGATGGTTGGGACGTGGTAATTTGTCTTTGTAAAGCAATAGTATTCGATCAGTTTTTGTTGCGTTGCCTTTGGTTTTCCCCCAAATACGAGTTACTTTATTTTTTTCTGGTAGCGAATCCTCAATTATCATAAGGAATTTTAATTTTGTTTTTTGTTTGAGACGATTCCAAATCCCTTCAGATAAATTGTAGGACGTTCTCTCTTCATTTTTATCTTGTTCATCGACGTCACCAATAACAAGAGCACAAATACCATCTGGACGAAGTACACGTTCGCATTGATTTAGCACATCACCAAGAAAATTTTCATAATTATCTATACCATGTTTATCATCTAAAAGTAGATCTTTATTTGTTTTCTCAATTGATTCACCCAAGAGCCACAAACGAATCCAGTTATAAGTACCGTAATTCACCACCTTGAGATATGGAGGAGACGTAATGATGAGTTTTACGCTAGAATCTTTAAATGCTGGATTTTTTAGCGAGGCAAAGTTGCGGGCGTTAGCACGATAAGCATATCCTTTTGTTGACGGCATGCCATCTTTAAATAGGCGTCGTACTTTTGTGGTTAGTTTTTCAAAAACATCCAATGATAATTTATGCAGATGATTTTTTCGGACATAACGGCGGATGTAGTTAGGCGACATACTAAACGTGTTTGGCATACTGATACTTAAGTATGACGAGTCGTTCATTGCATCATTGTAACCTCCATGGAGTATGCCAGCCAAAGCAGCTAACAAAAACCTATCAACCTTCTTCTTGTGGGAAAGTTCACTACGTAAATAAACTATCTGGGGAAGCGTTAATCTCCCATCAAAAAGCATTTTTATATTATCTGGAACATCATCAACGTTAACATTTGATCGTTTATAATTAGCACGAAGACCATTGATTCTCCTGAGAGATGATCTGAGACTTGGAGGGTCAAGTTTTGCAGATGTTAGAATGTAAGCAAGTGGACTTAAGTCTATACCTATCCCAATCCGCCCCGAGACACATGCTTCCAAAGGAGCTGTACCCCTACCGGAAAATGGGTCCAAAACAATATCACCAGGTTTCGTAAATTGTTCTATAAAATACCGAGGTATCCCCGGCGGAAACATCGCCAGATATGAACACATTGGATGAAAAGAATGCCCCCATCGCTTAGGTAGATGTTTCCAATTGTTATCATCCCAACGTAGTTTAGTTTTTTCTTGAATTGTTGAAGTGAGAGTTTCCATACCTAAATGTAATTATACTGCTTTACGAATTGTAAGGCAAAGAAAGTGTGTGGTTTATCATTATAGATTTCTGTTTCCAAATAGGAATTTACGCATTTGCATTTGAGCCTCGGACATTTCCGCTTTGGCTCCATGGCTAAAGGATGAGCCATTAAAGGGTGACGCTTTTACAACTTTTAACGCATCCGCCAAAGAGATTGTTTCCAGTTCCAGATTGGATCTGTCATTCTTTAATTATAGCAAATGGGTGTGTATAACCAACGCTTGACTTCAAACAAGCTATGTATATCATACTATACATAGCTGTAAATACATAAAATATGCCTAAAAACCCGGCCAAATACCTTGCAACACTTGGTATACATAGCTTGAAAGACACACCCACTACCTATAACCCATGGTGGAAGACAAAGACCTTTCCCTTGGATACTCCCGAATTCAAGAGAGATGCTTTTGATTAAGCGTTGCGGTATACGGAGGCAAATCACGGCTTAGCTCTACTCATCAACGGTCCTCGACGAGTCGGCAAGACCACGATGATTAACCAAATCATTAAGCATCTCATTGAAGAGAAGAAAATACGCGTTA
>Ga0209541_10009626_pt1 | contig 15619 bp, 15 predicted proteins | sample RifCSPlowO2_01_FD_184027 | JGI IMG/M metagenome (GOLD analysis project Ga0209541, IMG submission 184027) | Groundwater microbial communities from Rifle, Colorado - Rifle CSP2_plank lowO2_0.1 (SPAdes) (version 2) | ecosystem: Environmental > Aquatic > Deep subsurface > Groundwater | place...
AGTTGACTTAACCGGTTTGTTTGAGGTAGGGTGCTTATGCAAATCTTTAAATACTAATTCCTCATTTGGAAATAAAAAAGTGCAGGATGTTCAAGCGGTTGAAGTGTCCTGGACTGAATGGACTGAGAATGGACTGAAGTTCGAATAAAGAAATAATCAAAAAAGAGGTGTAGCGATGGTACAAAATAAGTTATTGGTGTTCTTAACAATGTTTGCATTGATGGCAGTTGGTGCTGCTGCAACGCAAGTGGTGTTCAACTATTGTCCTATTGTTCTTAATGCTTCTACTGAGGCGATTATGACGCAGAGTATTTCTAATAACGCTACAGATTCTAATATTTATGCTTGTGTTCATATTGCGGGTAGTAATGTAGTGTTGGATTGTAATGGAACTACTATTGAATATGGTGCTCATCATCATCGCGCGGCGACTGAAACCGGTTTTACTGGCAACGATTCAGTTAGGGCTGCTATTAACGCTTCGAATTTTGGTAATATTAACATTACTGGTTGTCGTTTGAATGATATTAACGCGTCAGGAGGAACTCCTGTGGGTGGTCAGGATACTGGTGCGATCAATCTTACTTCTGTTCACAATGTCATTATTAATAACACTATTATTAGGACTAATGGTTCTAATGGTAGTATTGGTATTGTTGTGTGGAACTCAACGAACGTGACTATTCAGAACACTACTATTCTTGTACAGAATAGGAACGGAAGTGGAAGTCCTGGTATTTTGATGCATTTGAACTTTTCTAATTTGTTGATTCAGAATAACCACATTATTGTTAATGGTACTGGTGGTAATAATAGCGCGATAGTGCTTCGTGGTACTGGTATTAACGTAACTATCTATAACAACTCTTTTACTTCTAATGGAACTTTGGATAATAACTATGGAGTTCATTTGAACGCTACTGCTGCTTGTGCTCCTGGTGCTTGTACTCTTGGTTCGATTCATAATGTTAACATAAGTAACAATACTGTTCGCACTATGGGTTTGGGTAATAACACGGCTGTTTTGTTGGCTCTTGGAATTAATAACGCGACTGTTGCGCACAACATTTTGATGCCTAATGGTTCTAATGGTGACAATAATGGTGTGCAGATTGCGACTTCGCAGGGCAATAACATTACCAATAATACTATTACAACATATGGTTATAGTTTCAATCTTGGTGTTTGGTTGGGAAACCAGACTAACCACAACACTGTTGGTAATAACACTATTATTACTCGTTTCGCGGTACAGCGTAACAACTCTGGTGTTTTGCTTCAGTCGATTTTGAATAACAATACTGTTGTAAGAAACTACATTAGAACTGATGGAACTTTTAACAGTTCAGGTATTGTGCTTCATGATCGTGCTAATAATAACACGATTATTAACAACACTATTCATTCAAATGCGTCTGCGGGATCATCTTATGGAATAATTCTTGGTGAAGGTATATTGGTGGAAGGCAATAACATCTTGTCTAATACTATTGATGCCAGAGGGATTGCTAATTCGAGTGGAATTTTCTTGACTGGTGTTTCGAGTAATAATACTATTGCGAATAATACTGTGTGGACTCATGGTAATGAGAGTGGTTTGCATGCTTTGCGTTTGAACAGGTCTTCAAATAATAGCATTCAGAACAATACTTTCTATGCGAATGGTACAAATATAAGTCATGCTGTTTTGCTGGAAGCAAGTTCAAATAACAACTCGTTTAACAGGAATACTTATGTCGCGTTGAACGCTTCAAGCCATAGTATCTTTATACTTTCGGGCGGCGACAACCATTTCGCGAACGATACGTTGAACAACTCTGGACAGAATTCCTTCTGGATATTCCAGAACCCTGACCAAAAGCAGAACTTTAGTAACGTGACTTTTGCGACGGGCAATGGTAGTATCCGTTGGTCAGCAATGGTTACTCTGAACGCGAGCAGGTGGAACATAACTCCCTCAGTTATCAACGTAAGCTTCAATAGTACTTATGTGAACTCAAGCAACTTAAGCCACGCGAACGAGACAATGTTTAACACAACTGCTCAGGTGAAATTGCTTGGGCTTAACTTTACCAACCCTGAACCATATTTTGATACAAACAGTACTAGCACTTTTGAAAAGTGTCCTGGTTCGGTATGTACTGAAGTGAGCTTTTCAGGTGGAGCGTACGTCTTTGATGTGACGCACTTCTCTGGCTATTCAGCTCAAGAGGGCGCAACCAGCAATACGGGAGGTTCTTCAAGCTTTGGAAGTAGTGGAAGTAGCGGCAGTAGTGCAGCAGCTGCTGCGACGAGTATGACCACGCAAGCAATGACAACTCAGGGTTTGCGTACGAACCAACAGGTGAGCTTTTCAGTGAATAATGTTAAGCACACAATGACTGTTGCAGGAGTAACAGCAACAACAGTGACCGTGCGGGTCGCAAGCGTTCCTCAGACGTTGTTATTGAAAAAAGGCGATGTGCGCGAGATAAGTTTGGATAATGACCTCGTTCCAGACTTCCGCATCACCGTGCTGGATATCTTCCAGTCCAAGGCGACGTTCCGTCTTGAGAAGCTTGAGGCTCCAAAGGCCAAGACTCCAGTCGCAACTAGCACACAGCCGCCAGTACCTGCCGCAAGCGTAGAGCCTGCGACACCTTCAGCTCCAGCAACTGTGCCAGAAACTGTAGCCCCCCCTGCACCGTACACCCCTCCTGTATCCAGGGATTTAGTGTTCCCATCGCAGAAGAAGTCAAGCGGTGTCTGGTTCCCAGTTGTGCTTATCGCAGTCCTAGTGATAGCTGGAGTTGCGATGCTTAAGGGAAGAATGAAGAAGGCAATGCGCTAGTTTTTTATTATTTTTTTCTTTTTTGATTATCTTATTATAGTTCTTCACTGTTTGGCTTTTTATGAAATCGCTTCTGTTTGGAACTCCTGGGATTCCTATTTCTACAAAGCCACGCGACACGTTCAATGGCATCAAACAGGTCAAAGCTTTGGGTTTGGACGCGATGGAGCTCGAGTTTGTCCAGAACGTGAATGTTAACGAAACGCTTGCTCCGCAGATAAAAAAGTTGATAAGCGAGCAAGGAACAGTTCTTACCTGCCATGGACAGTACTTCGTAAATCTTGCTGCCATTGAGCCTGCGAAGTATCACGCGTCGATCGGAAGGATGGTTGCGGCGGCAAAACGTTTGTATGAATGTGGCGGGTATAGCGCGACGTGGCACATGGGCTTCTATTTAGGCAGGCCAAAGCAAGAAGTGCATCCGCTCATCGCCAAAGGTGTGAAAGAAGTCGTCAGAGTTCTGCAAGACCAGGGTGTTAAGCTCTGGATTCGTCCGGAGACAACCGGTAAAGAAACCCAGTGGGGCGATCTAAAAGAAACAATTAAGCTTGCGCAGGATGTCGAGATGGTGCTTCCTTGTGTTGATTTTGGTCACTTGCATGCGCGATATAATGGAAAGAACAATTCAAGTGAAGAATTCCGCGACATTCTTGCGCAGGTTGAAACAGGATTAGGCAGGGAAGCGCTTGACAACATGCATATTCAAGTGTGTGGCATCGCTTACGGCCCAAAAGGTGAGAAGCACCATTTGAATCTGGAAGATTCCGACCTGAATTGGCGTGAACTGCTTGCCACGTGGAAAGAGTTCAAGGTTAAGGGCGTGGCGATAACAGAGAGTCCTAATATTGAGGGAGATGCGTTACTTCTCAAGCAAGAGTGGGAGAAGCTCTAGCATGGTGGTGCGCAGTAAAAATCAACTTTAATTTGTGTTGAATTATCCTTGTAACGTTCCAAGAGTGCAGTTAGGTTTGCTTGGACGTCTTCTGTTGAGACAAGAATTTTTTCTTCTTCAACAATCCGGTATATTCGCTCATGTATTTCTCCGTCATAGGAACGCGTGATGACAAGGGTTGCAGGTCCTTCTTTAGGAATATCTGTTCTCACTTTGATGTTGCTTTTTCCAAACGTTGCTGAATAAGGAGCTTTAAATCCTAATGCTTGTGCGATGACAAGGTCTCCTGTGCCCGAAGAGATTTTTTTGTCAAAAGGACCGGCGAGGCCATCAAAAACTTTTGCATACTCAGTTGTTCCTCGTTTGTAGAACAGAAAGCGTACTGCGCTGCCATCGGAAAGTTCGTAATCTATTTCGCGCTGTTCAGGAAGGTCTTTTGCAGGAATCCCTTCCTGTGCTTGAGTTTCTTCTTCAAAATTTTTGCGTATTCCTTCAAGGCGTGCTGCGAGGCTTTTTGCCTTATAAAACGTTTCGCCATTGAGTTCACTTGGATATTTCACGCGTTGGGAATCAAGATAAACAACAAGTTCGGTGATAGAAGGATCAAGCTCCAGTTTTTTGCCGTCAAGTGTTTGCAATTCAAGTCTGCGTTGATTGCAGAGATTTGAGTGATGACTTGCTAAGGCATTAATATGGTCGAGATAACTATTCACCTTTTCATAGTTCATTCCTCGTATTCGATCGCCATTAAGTGCTCCCGCAAAGTCTGACAAAACAGCCTCGTATTCCGTTCGTTTTGAAGGTGCGACTTTGGCAACGAGTCTTTTGTCTCCAAGAATCCAGCTCTTTTCGCATATTTTCTGAACAATGCCCTTTGCATCCACTTGTGCTTCCTTGGATAACGCATCAAAGAGTGTTTCTTGGAATGGAGCGATGATAAAATCGTCAAGCGTGCGCAACGCTCCGCGTCGCGTGTAATCATACGTGCGCGCATTTCGTTCGCGATTTTCAATTGTTCCAAACGGAACAAGCAGTTCTAATTGTATGGTTCGCATGTTCGTTCGTCTCATCAAGAGAGTTATGTGCCACAAAACTTATAAATTTATCCATCTATTAGATAGTGATGGACGTGCGTGTTGCTGATGCGAAGATTTATTCTTTTGAAAGTGAGCTGATTGTCGTCGGACTTTTTGTGCCGGCACAGATAACTTCTGAACTTAAAGCGATTGATGAAAAATTGCATGGCGCGATTGCGCACGTGCTTAAGCGCAAGGAGTTTGAGGGCGAGTACGGTCAGAACCGTCTTATTTCAACGCTGGATAAGATTCCTGCGAAAAACATCCTGCTTCTTGGGCTTGGCAAGAAAGAGGACGCGAGTCTTGAGATGCTTCGAAAAGCAGCAGGTGCAAGCGCGAAAATCGTGCGCGATTACTGCGGTGTCACCGATTATGCAACGGCGCTTCACCAATTGGAAGTCCCGGGAACAACTCTTGAGTCGCGCTCACAGGCAGTGGCTGAAGGGAGCTGGCTTGGGGCGTATCAGTATCTCAAATACCGCACGGTCGAGCGCCAGAAGATTAAGTCAATCACAAAAGTGACTCTGCTTGGTGGTGTGGAAAGCGCGGTGCACAAGGGAGTGATTATTGCCGAGTGTGCGTGTCTGGTCCGTGACCTTGCAAACGAGCCTGCGAGCAACCGTCATCCAAAAGAATTGGCGGATGTTGCAAAGGAGCAGGAAAAGCTTGGCGTCAAGGTCGCGGTTCACGATAAAAAATCTATTGAGCAGCTTGGACTCACCGCACTTTTGGCCGTAAGTCGTGGAAGCGTGCACGAGCCGCGTTTTGTTATTATGGAGTACAACGGCGGCGGGAAAAAAGTCGCGATTGTGGGAAAAGGGATCACGTTTGATAGCGGCGGTCTTGACATCAAGACTGACGAGGGGATGCTGACCATGAAGCATGACATGTGCGGTGCCGCGACAGTTATTGCAACGGTCCGCGCGGCAGCACTTCTCAAGCTCAAAGTTAATCTTATTGGTGTGTTTGCGTCTACAGAAAACATGCCAGGGATGGATGCGTATAAGCCTGGTGACATTATCCGTACGTATAGCGGTAAAACTATCGAGGTCGCGAATACTGATGCTGAAGGCCGTGTGGTGTTGTCCGACGCGCTTGCGTATACGGAGAAGAATTTCAAGCCGGAAATGATGGTTGACCTTGCGACGCTTACGGGAGCGTGTGTTGTCGCTCTGGGCGGAGTCTGCGCAGGAGTTATGGGGACAAATCAGGACCTTATCAGCAAGCTCCTTGAGTCCGGCACTGCGACAGGCGAGCGTCTTTGGCAATTGCCGTTTTTCCGCGAGTATCACGAGCAAATAAAGTCTGAGTTTGCCGACGTTCGCAATTTAGGGATTATCCGCCGTGAAGCAGGTGCAATCACCGCCGGCGCATTTTTGGCCGCATTTGTTGAGAAGACGCCGTGGGCGCATTTGGATATCGCGGGGACGAGTTGGTCTGAGTGTGATATCGATTATACCAAGAAAGGAGGGACGGGTTTTGGTGTTCGCCTGCTTGTGCACTTCCTGGAGCGCGCATGAAAGCGTTCACGATTGAAGAGGCTGAAAAGCTGCTTCCTCGTGTTGAACGTTTGCTGAAGCGTGCGCAGACTATTCGTGAAAAACTTGCTTGGCTTCTTGAGGCAAATGATGGGCTTGTTGAAGCAAATGACGAACTTGGCTTTCATTTCTTTTTGACTGAAAACGTGCGTGTGAATAAGGAGTTTCATAGGCTATATTACCAGTTCTATCGAGTGCTTGAGAACATGAACGAACTGGGTGTCATTCTTAAAGATGTTGAAGATGGTCTTGTTGACTTTCCGTTTAAGGTAGGCCGCAAGGAAGCGTTCTTGTGCTGGCAGCTTGGAGAGAACAAAATAGGGTACTGGCACGACTGCGAGTCTGGTTTTGAAGAGCGCCAGAAGATTGTTGACATGGATGAATTGTTGAAGACAAAAGATTTATAACCCGTGCATTGAGCTTTTTCTTCATGCCTGAAAAGACCTACAAAGTCGTGTATGAGCGTAAGAACTGTATTGGTGCTGCTGCGTGTGCCGCTGTCGCTCCTGAGTTTTGGGAGATGAAAGAGGATGGCAAGGCAGATCTGCTTGGACACCAGGTGGATGAGCACGGCAACCAGTTCATTATTCTAAAAGAGGGCCAGTTGACAAAAGAGATGAAAAAGGCGATAGACTTGCACAAGGAAGCAGCCGAAGTCTGTCCGGTGCAGGTGATTCATATTTACGATGCGGATACGGGCGAGAAGTTGATCTGATTATTCAATTAAGTTTAATCACGGTGAGGTGATAGGTTACTTTTTTTAACAATAGGTTTATTCTTATGGAGATGCCGGTTTTTTCGCCAAAAAGAAGGGAGGTGATGCCTTTAGGGTGGGCAGATATCTCTGATTTGATTCCGTTGCTTAACACACCTGAAGTCCAGCGGCTTGAACAGTCCACGCAGTTGGGAGTGAATTACAAAGTTTTCCCAACAGCAACACATAAGCGTCTTGGTCATAGTTTGGGCGTGGTGGAGATGACCACCCGGTTGATACAGGAATTGTTCAGGCGCGATTTTTTTCCTGAATCAGAACGTGCGCAATTGATGCAGGACTTGCGTATTGCGGCTCTACTCCATGATTTGGGCCATGCTCCGTATGGTCATCCTTCTGAATACGTTGCAAAATTCTTGGAGATGGGGTATGATCATAAGGTGAAAACTGCGGAGCTGATTCGTCAGCTTGACTCAACGATTCGAAAATGTGGGAGCTCGTCTGACCGCATCGTTCAACTGCTTGATGAAAAGAATGGTGCGCCTGAAGGGAAGCTCGTGTATGGTTCGCCGACAGGTGGCGATAAAATACTTTATCTTTTGCAGGATAAATATTTTGCAGGTGTTCTTGATGTTTCTGAAACTGTTGATCCTCCGACCTTGTTTGGGTATTCTTGCTGGACGGGCAAGGAGCTTGCTATTGCGCGGCAGGGAATTCCAGCATTTGAAGTTTTGGGTCGTTTGTTCATGAATATGTACTTGCATTGTTATTTCAAGCCAGAGTGCCTTGCTGCGCAGCGGCTCTGGGAGAAGGGGATTGAGGTTTACATGCGGGAAACAGGGCTTTCAGTGCGCGAGATGTACGAGATGCGCGAGTTCGAACTAGAATCTGCTTTGGCGGCGAGCGATGTACGCATGGTGAGGGAGTGTCACAAGCGTCTATCTGAATTTGGCTCTCTTGAGGCAGCAGTTACGTTGAAAGTAAGGGGTGTTGAATCCAAAAAAACACCAGTCGGGGATTCTCCTAAAGAGGTGGGTATCCGGCCTGAGCACGCGACTGGCTTGTCTGAGTTTTACGAAAACCCCTTGAATCGCACGAAATTGGAAAAAAAGCTTGCGGTGCAATATAGCTTGTCAGAAGATGGAGTGGTTGTTACAACAACTCCTGATTTGCCAAAGCTTGTTCCAAAAGACATTCCAGTGGTTGACGAAACTGGTGTCGATGCAGGAACGATTTTCGAGCAGAGTCCTGAACATAAAGAATCGCTTCAACGGCTTGCAAGAAAAGGATACTCTTTCATAGTTTGGGCTCCGACTAATGCGCGCGAACGTGTTGCTGCAGGATATAAGGAGGTTTGTGCTATTATTGAAGCTGAATCCAAAGTCGAGCTTACCTATGATGTGGGAGCAAGAGAAAGAAAACTATTCACGGAACCGGCAAAATAAACAACCCTTTTAAACATCGCTAGTTTTCTTTGCGTATTGAGGTGTTTCCTATGCAATTTGATGAGTTTGGTCCTGAACGAATTGTTGAAGTTTATCATCCGAAGTTAGGGATGCGCGGCGTAGTAGTTATAGACAATACTGCGCTTGGTCCTGGGAAAGGAGGGATTCGTTTCACTCCAACTGTGGATAAGGAAGAAGTTTTCAAACTCGCGAGGACGATGACGTGGAAGAATGCCATGGCTGACTTGCCGTTTGGTGGCGCAAAGGCAGGGATTATGGGCGACCCGAAAAAACTCACTCCAAAACAAAAAGAGGAATGGGTTGCCGCATTTTCAAAACTCCTCAAAGGGATGGTCCCACTTGTCTATGTTGCCGGTCCAGACATCAGCATGGCAGAACATGATATGGAAGTGTTTGCAAAAGCAAATGGAGATAACAAAGCCTGTACAGGAAAGCCAAAGAAGATGGGCGGCTTGCCGCATGAGCTTGGCTCAACAGGTTTTGGCGTGTTCCATGCGATTAAGGTCGCGCTCAAACATATGAAGAAAGAAATCAAAGGGACCACATTTTCGGTCGAAGGATATGGGAATGTTGGCGAGTTCGTTTGCAAATTTATGACAGAGGCAGGCGCAGAGCTTGTCGCAGTTTCCGATAGTAAGGGAACTGCAGTTCTGAATAGAGGGATGGACGCAAAAAAGCTGTACGAAGTCAAGAAATCAAAAGGAACGGTGACTGCGTATCCTGGCGCGAAAGTGTTGTCCACAAAAGAGTTGATTTTTCAGGATGTTGATGTGCTTGTCACCGCCGCTATTCCTAATGTCATTAAGCCTGAGGATGTTCCAAAAATTAAAGCAAAACTCATTGTTGAAGGAAGTAACATCCCCATGACGCAGGAATGCGAAGAACAGCTCGCAAAGCAAGGAATCCTTATCGTTCCTGATTTTGTCGCGAACGCAGGCGGAGTAATTTCAAGCTATGTTGAGTACATTGGTGGGACAGAAAAAGAAATGTTTAGGATGGTTGAAGATAAAATCACCAAGAACACAGCGCTTGTTCTTGAGAAGGCCGAAAAAGAAAACGTGATTCCGCGTGTCGCAGCGCTTGAAATTGCCAAAGCCCGCGTCAAGAAGAAGTGCAAGACGTGCAGATAAGTCACAAGTTTTAAAAAAGGCCGATGACCAATTAGTTCCATGTCAATAGATGAACAAATAAACAAACTTGCCGAAGATGGGAGAGTGTATACGAATTTAGCTGCCTGCTTTGGGGTTTTACAAACTAAATACCAGATAATTGAGGATGGACTATTTATGGAAGATGCAGATAAGGCAGAATTACGAAAGAGTGTTGTTCACCTCGCTAAAGTCGCAAAAAACTATTTTAAAAAGGGAAAGCCGAATGGTCCCTTTGGTGCAAAGATTTGGACGTTGCTTGACCAGGTTTCAACATACTTGAAGAATTTCAGCAATACGTCTAAGTTTTTAGAAGAATCAGAATCTGCTCCACAATCCTTATAAACCCAGTTCTTCAGAATTTAAGACATGCTCAAATTCATCGCGACCGTTCACGAAAAAATTCAAGAGACTCCCCGAGTTGTACGGGTTTTGCTCGTAGCACCAGAATTCAAATCGCTGGCGTTCCGTCCTGGGCAATGGATTGGAATTTCAGCTGATCATTTATTGGGCGAGAACAAGCGGCCGTTAAGACGCGCATTCTCTGTTGCTTCATCACCAAAAGCTGAATATCTGGAACTCTGCGTCGCAAGAGGGAAGTCGTTAAGCGCGTTTCTCCAGGACGCTCCTATCGGTACAAAACTGAACATTGATGGTCCGTATGGAACATTCTGGCTCAAGCCCGCAGAAAAATATCTTTTCGTTGCAGGCGGGACAGGAGTTGCGCCGTTTCGTCCGATGATTAAGGAAGCGCTAAACAATGAGAAAGAAGTTGTACTCATCTATAGTTTCAAGACCCCTGAAGATTTTATCTATCGTGAAGAGTTTGAGGTATTGAAAGGAAAATTCACACTTATCACAACCATCACGCGATTTGATACTCATTGGAAAGGTGAAAAAGGACGCGCCCAGACCATCCTGCACAAGTACTGGAAGCCGGGTTTTGCAGCGTATATTTGTGGTCCGGTCGCAATGGTTGAGGAAGTCCATAAGAGACTTATCAACTTAGGCCAGTCTGCAAAAGAGATTTTCATCGAGAAATGGGAATAGGTGGAGATTTGTTGTCGTAGCTGAAAAAGCCGACTTGTGAGCCGCGTTGGAGTGCTTCATTAAATCCTGCCTTGACTTGTTGTGCGGTGAGCGCGGCAAACTGTCCAGTGAGTTCATAGTTTGGGCTTCTAGGTCCATTGAGTTGGTATGGTCCACGCTCAGGTAGGATTTTTCCAACCGAGTGGCTTGCTGATGCAAGGACTGCCGCCAGGATTTTTGTGTCAACAGGATAGGCTGTGCTTCGGGAGGTTAGGACTCCTTCGGTAGTGGCGCGGACTTCAAATTCATGGAATCCGCAGAACGGTTTTCCTTCACTTGGATAAAACAGTGCGGGTTTGTACTGCTCAAGTTCAGGTACGGGTTTAATGATGGTGTGTGCATCAGTAGTATAAATTGGAAGGCGCAGTCCAACTCCTTGTTGATAGTCTATATTCAGCGCTTCTTTGTGTAGCAGTGAGGCAAGTTTAGTATCTCGGAGCATGCTTTCGAGGAGCATATTGATGTCTGCTTCATGCGAGGGTTGCGCAGGATGTTCGCGCAAGAGCAGGAGGATTTTTCGTGCAAGGAGTCCTTCGGCAGAGTTTTTGCTTGGATCTCCATATCGTGGTTGATCAAAGGATATATTCAAAATGTACACGTGTAGGAAGACCTGCGGGGGACTTATAAGTCTTTCCATTTTAATCACTTTGGAACAATAACTGATTCTTCTTCACAACACTTTTAAACAACGCTGTTCTACTTGTTGTTATGCCCGATATGGTCGTTAACCCTTGGGAAGTAAAAGGGGACATTGATTACGCTCGCTTGTTGAAGGACTTTGGTTTAAAGCCAATGCCGCTTCTTCCTAAAGAGTTTGATCATGTTTTGTTTAGAAGAAATCTTATTTTTGCTCAGCGTGACTTTGAAAAGATTGTTGAGGCAGTGAAAAACAAAAAACAATTTGTGATGATGACGGGTCTTATGCCCTCTGGTAAATTCCATTTTGGTCATAAGATGGTTGCCGAGCAGATGTTGTTTTATCAAAAACTTGGTGCAAAACTATACGTGACTGTTGCAGATGTTGAGGCGTATAACACGCGAAATGATGATCGTGATGAATTAAAGCGCGTTGCAATAGAGGAATATTTGTTGAATTATATTGCGCTCGGGCTTAAACCTGAAAATTGTGATTTCTACTTCCAATCGCATCGCTCAAAAGAGGGTAAGAAATCAAACGCTTATTATTCCTTGGCAAGCATGCTTGCACGGAACGCAACGATGAACGAGTTCAAGGCTATTTATGGCAATATTACTCCTGGAAAAATGGCTGCTGCGCTTTTGCAAGCATCTGATATGTTGCACCCGCAGCTTCCTGAGTTTGAAGGTCCTGTTCCTGTTGTTGTCCCGGTGGGAATTGACCAGGACCCGCATCTGAGGCTTGCAAGGGACTTGGCCTATCGCGCAAAATCGTTTAAGTTTGGCACAGTGAGTTCAACTTACCATTTGTTCCAGCCCGGTTTGAAAGGTTGCAAAATGTCTTCTTCTGATCCAACTTCGTATATCGCGCTTACTGATTCTCCTGAAGATGCTGAGAAAAAAATTAAAAAGTACGCGTTTTCCGGTGGTCAGGCGACAGTGGAAGAACATAGAAAAAAAGGAGGTAATCCTGATGTTGATGTCGCGTTTCAGATGCTCAAGTATGGTCTTGAGCCTGATGACAAAAAACTTCAAAAAATTTATGATGATTACAAGTCTGGCAAGATGCTTACTTCAGAACTTAAACAAATTGTGATTGACAAAGTTAAAGTTTTTCTTAAAAATCATCAAAACGAACGCGAGAAAGCAAAGTCTAAATTGGATAAGTTTTTGTGGAAAGAATAATGTCAGTTTCTTGGCAGTTGTGGGGAAAAATTGCCTTCGCAAAGGCGCGGAAAGAGAAAAAGCCGGTTTTGTTAACTATCAGTGCTACTTGGTGTCATTGGTGCCACACGATGGATGAGTTGACCTACGGCAATCAGGAAATCGCAGAGTTTATCAACACTCACTTCACGCCAGTGCGCGTTGATACTGACCAGCGTCCAGATATCAATGAGCGTTACAATGTCGGCGGCTGGCCGTCAACTATAATTTTGGCGAATGATGGTGAGCCTGTTTCGGGCGCGACGTATGTTCCTCCGCAAGCGATGGTCTCGTTTTTGGAAGACGCGCTTGCACGTTTCAAGACGTACAAGCCAAAAAAAAGAAAGCCACTCTCTGCCCGCCAGATTCCCTTTAACACTGAAGAGTTTTATGAGCTAGTCAAGACGTTTTACGATCCTGTGAACAAGGGCTTTGGGCTTGAGCCTAAGTTTTTGCATCCGGAGATTCTCGAATATTTACTGTTCAAAAAAGATGCACAAAGTAAAAAGATGGTTGAAGAGACGCTGCACGCGATGGGCAAGAGCGAGGTTTTTGACAGTAATGGTGGAGGGTTTTTCAGGTATGCAACACAGGCGAACTGGACCTTTCCTCACTTTGAAAAGTTGCTTGCGGACAACGCGCGGATGTTGGAAATCGCAACCCTCGCGTACGAACATTCTAAAAACCCTGAGCTTCTTACCATCATCAACAAAACGTTATTTTTTTTGCTCACAACATTGTACGATTCCCCCACAGGTGCGTTCTATTCAAGCCAAGATGCGGACGAGAAATATTGCTCTCTGAGCTGGGAGGAGCGTGCGAAAGAAGAACCTCCTTATGTTGACGAAACGGTTTACACTGATGCGAACGCCGCGCTCGCAAAGGCGTTGTTTGCAGTTTCACGGCATGAAAAGGAATACTTGCCTATTGCTCTTAAAACTCTTGACTTTTTGTGGAAACATTTGAGGGGCGGAGTTCCGCACAACCTTGCTGATGAAAAATCTCTTTACTTGCTGAAAGATGCGGTCGGGTTGCTTGACGTGTTTGTTGCTGCGTTCCATGCGACCAACCGTCTTGAGTGGAAATCTCGCGCAGAGACCGTCGCAAAACACTTGGAGCGTTTTTATGATAAGAAGAACGGTGGATTTTTTGATATTCTTGCGTCAAAGGATGCGGTCGGGCGTTTGAATGAGCGTAAGAAGCCGGTGAATGAGAATGGCCGCGCCGCGCTCGCCTTGCACGCTCTCGCGAAGATGACAAAAAACGAAAAGTATTCGCTTGTGGCACAAAAATCTCTTGACGCGGTTTCCGCAGATGCGTTTGCGCTCGGCGCGTATGGCGCGACGTATGCATTGGCTGCTGAACTTCTTGCGAAAGAGCAACCCTTTTAAACCCTCTTTTCAGGAGTTGCAGATATGAACATCGCTGACCAAATAACTGCTGCCGACGGAACCGAGAAGTTTCTTATTGGGCTTGCCGATGGGAAAAAAGTAGAGAGTGTGCTCATCAAGCATAAGCGGACCGTCTGCGCGTGCGTCTCCTCGCAAGTGGGCTGCGCCATGAAGTGTTCGTTCTGCGCTACTGGTTTGATGGGGTTTTCGCGCAATCTCACCAGTGAAGAAATTATTGGCCAGTTTGAACTGATGGGTGGCATTAAGAGAATCACGAACGTTGTGTTCATGGGGATGGGCGAGCCGCTGCACAACTACGAGAATGTTGTCGCAGCAGTGAATGAGCTAAGAACGAAAGGGTTGAGCTGGCAGAAAATTACTGTTTCAACTGTTGGAATTCCTGACAAAATCCGTCAATTGGGAAAAGATACTCAGTGCCAGCTTGCATTTTCATTGCACGCGCCAAACGACGAATTGCGAAATAAGCTTGTCCCGCTTAACAATCGCTATCCACTTGTGGAGATTCTTGCCGCGTGCAAAGCTTTTCCATTGTCTCGGAAAGGTCCCTTAATGATTGAATACGTGCTCCTTGCAGGAGTGAACGATTCTTTTGAACACGCAAAAGAGATGGCACAGCTCTTGAGGCAGATTCCTTTTGTGCTGATTAATCTGATTCCGTGCAATCCTGTTGCGGGCCTCTCGTTTCAGCGCCCTTCACCAGAAACCGCGCTCGCGTTCAAGAACGTGCTCATCGCAGCCGGTTACAAGACCATTATCCGAACGACAAAAGGCCAGGATTCTGATGCTGCGTGCGGGATGCTGAGCATCAAAAAGCAGGAAATCAACGTATGATTGAACAGCTTAAGCAAGAGATTGAGAACACAGGTGACGAGGAACGGGCGAGATTGTCTGCGCGTTATTTCAAAACAGGTCCCGGCGAGTATGGGGAAGGCGACATGTTTATCGGCATTACGGTTCCACAACTCCGTGCGATTTGTAAAAGATATGCTGCTCTTTCGTTGCACGAAATTTCTCAGCTGTTAACCGATAACATTCATGAGTTTCGCAGTGCTGCGCTGATAGTTCTCGTGCTTCAGTTTGAGAAAGCAAGCTCGGAACAGCGAAAAGAGATTGTTGAGTTTTACTTGGCACATACTAATCACGTCAACAACTGGGACCTTGTGGATGGCTCTGCACCGTACATTCTGGGTGAATATTTAGCTGACAAAGAAAAAGCACTTTTATCAACGTTGGCCCAGTCAAAGAATCTTTGGGAGCGCCGTATCGGAATTGTCGCGACCTATGCATTCATTAAGCGAGGGGAGCTTGAGGAAACTCTGCTTATCGCAGAATTACTATTGAAAGACACGCACGACTTAATCCACAAGGCAGTTGGCTGGATGCTGCGCGAGGTTGGCAAGAAGGACCAGTCTGTTCTTGAGGAGTTTTTGAAGCGCAATGCTTGTCGTATGCCGCGCACGATGCTTAGGTATGCAATAGAACGGTTCCGCCCAGAGAAGCGGAAACTCTATCTGTGCTTGCGCACCGAAGTTGTTTAGCGTGCAAGAGTGTATCTGACAGTTTTTGGTTTGCAATGGGGGCAGTCCCATGTTTGGTATTTGCACACGATTGCTGCAT
>Ga0209541_10009629_pt1 | contig 15617 bp, 18 predicted proteins | sample RifCSPlowO2_01_FD_184027 | JGI IMG/M metagenome (GOLD analysis project Ga0209541, IMG submission 184027) | Groundwater microbial communities from Rifle, Colorado - Rifle CSP2_plank lowO2_0.1 (SPAdes) (version 2) | ecosystem: Environmental > Aquatic > Deep subsurface > Groundwater | place...
CAGATATATTGGGTGGTATTTTGGCGTGCTCAAAAGACGGCAGGGGGTGAGCGAAGCGAACATGCCACCAGTCTATGACTGGTGGTCCCCCTGCAGTTTTTGACAGTTTATTAAAGATTTTTAGGTGGCGGTCTTTGTTGTGTATTTAAATACGAAAACACTACTTACTGAACAACTTGCTTAAACAATAACTTCTCTTGGGCCATTTTCTTAACTATTTTTTTACTAACTTCTTCTTAGTTATTTGTTTTTACTCATTTTAATTAAATTAAAAGAGTAGAAATTATTACTATCCACTGAAAAATGCCGAGCATTTTTTTGGTCCAAGAAGCCGCACTTTTTTAGATAGGGTCGAGGAAAGTTGCTGTTTAGGATTTTCTTTATTTAATTACTATAATCGCCAGCAATTTCACCAGCAATTAATCTAACATCCGGCAAAGCTTTTTAACTCCCCTATACTTAAGAACCCAGTGTGTCTTTTTATCTCTACTCCGCCTTTTTCAATTATCCAAGTGGGTGTGCCCTCAATATTCTTTTTATTACACAGCTCGATTTTTGAGCTTGGGCCTTGAGGGTGACATTCTACTTTATTTAAATATTGTTTTGCTTCTCCAAACAACTCTTCTGTCTTCAAACAAGCCCCGCATTTGAAACTACTATAAACTACAGCACCTTTTTCTGTTAGACATTTTGCAGTTTCTTCTAAATTAGTCTTATCGGGAGCAAAGAAATTGAATAGTAATAGCAATAACAAATTGACTATTATTATTGTTTTTAACCAAGACTTTGGTACTTTTAAAAAATTTATTTGTTTAGGGTTTTCTTCTGCTTTATAAATGAGCAGACCCAATACTAGTATTAAAACTACGAGCAAATGCAGTACCGTACAAAGAGGACAAATAACTCCTAAAATATATTCTGCTAAGACCATATAAATTACAAAAAGTAAGCCTAAAAAAGACCAAGAAAGTAAGAAGCCTAGCATTTCTCCCTGCTCATGAGTGAGCGCTTTCCAGCAAAGGGCTAAAAGAACAATGAACCACATCGCCCCCCAGATAGCTACGGGAACACCTAAAAATTCAGAAAATTTACTACTATCGGCAACGGAACAAGAAAATACAGTATTATAATCACAAAAAGAAGTTTTTCCAGGAAGGGCATAGTGGTTTTTAATTAAGTAAAGAGAAACAAGCAGTCCAATAAATCCTATGATAATCAAAGCTTGCAGTATTCTCTTCTTTTTTAAACTGTCCATTTTATATTGATTTATAGTGATTTTATTTAAATTTAATTGAAGTTTGAACTAATCCCTGCATTTTTTTATTCACATTAATTAATCTTTTTTCTTCTAAACAAATCTTTTATTGCTGGCAGTACTAAAATAATACCAGCAGCAATAATGACTAGTTTGAATGGAAGTTTTGGAAATAAACCACCTACAGCCAAGAATAAGCCAAACAACCCCCAAGCATAAAATAGATAATTAACATACAATTGTTTTCTTTGTTTGTGCCAATCTAAAAGATTGCTCAATCCACTTTGTGCTAATAATGCTGCAGAGAGAAAGAATATTATGTTTCTTATCACTTCTAACTCCACTGAGAACCAGGCTCCAAGTCCAAATATGGTTAATGATTTACCAATAAATGCTAAAGCTAAAGATCTGGTTGATATTTTTTGAACTAACCGTTCCTGCCACGCCAAAAACCGCATATTTTACCTCTTCAAAATTTGCTCAATAATAATATTTGATCAATAGTAATATCTGATTATCTATATACTCATTTCTTTTTTAATTCAAATCCCTTTTTTGTGTCTCCCACTAAATAACCAACTGCTTCAATTTTTTGCCGTAATTCATCTCCTTTGGTCCACTGCTTATTCTCCCTAGCTTTCTGTCTTTCTTCAGCTAGTTGTATTACCTCTGCTGGAATGCTCTCTTCTTCTAACTGTCCAAAGCCTAAACCCAAGACCTTATCAAATTCTAAGAGTAATAAATATTTATCGTGGTTTTTTAACTGTTCATCTTTTATAACTCCCCACAAGGTGGCCAGGGCTTGCGGAGTATTCAAATCATTATTTATTTCTTCAGTAAATTGCTTCAAATATTTTTCTTGTATTTTTTTTTGATCTGTTTTATGTTCGGCTTTAAGTTCTAAAACTTTGTCAAATAATTTCTTTCGTGCTAGTTTTGCCCCCTCTAGAGCTTCCCAACTAAAGAGTAAAGGTTTGCGATAATGCGTGCCTAAGCAAAAATAGCGATAGTCCAAAGGCGAGAATCTTTTTTCTTCAACTTTACTTAGCGTTAAGAAATTATCTCCAGATTTGGCCATTTTCACACTATCTCCAAGTATTAGGAACTCATTGTGAAGCCAATACTTAACCCAAGGCCTTTTTCCTGTTGCTGCTTCTGATTGGGCTATTTCATTGGTGTGGTGTACTGGTATGTGGTCTATTCCCCCACAATGGATATCAAATTGCTCTCCTAAATATTTAATTGACATCGCTGAACATTCTATGTGCCAGCCAGGATATCCAAGACCCCAAGGTGATGGCCACTTCATTTCTTGATCTTGAAATTTTGACTTAGTAAACCACAACACAAAATCTTGCTTATTTTTTTTATTTTCATCTTTTTCTACTCGAGATTTTTGTTCGGACTTTAAATCTAGTCTTGCCAATTTCCCATAATCTTTTATTTTAGAAGTATCTAAATAAACATTTCCTCCAGCAGAGTAAGTATATCCTTTTTTCTCTAACTTCTCAATCATTTCTAGCTGTTCATTAATGTGATCTGTAGCTTTGCACCAAATATCTGGACTTAGAATATGTAGCTTTTGCAAGTCTCTTTGAAAAGCTTCAGTATAGAATTTGGCCACTTCCCAAACAGTTTTACCCTCTCTTTTGGCGCCTTTGAGCATTTTATCTTCACCGGTATCTGCATCCCCATCATTTTCTCCAGTTAAATGTCCAACATCGGTGATGTTCATGACATGATCTACTTTATACTTGTTAAATAAAAGAGTTCTTTTAAGAACATCATCAAATATGTAAGCCCGTAAGTTCCCAAGATGGGCAAAGTGATAGACTGTTGGTCCGCAGGTATAAAGTCCAACTTGATTTTCTTTTAATGTGACAAAAGGTTCTTTTTTTCTTGTTAAAGTATTATAGAGACTTAGCTGCATTTTTAGTCAACTCCTCTGGCTTGGTATCATAAGCAACGTTAATTATTTTCAATTTAGTAAAAACAAACTCTCTTTATAAAACTTATTCGAACTACTATTCTAACTACGAGCATAAGCAAGAACATCCAATAAACTGAAACTAAAATCCACAGAATTTTCCACCGGTCTTTGACCGATGGTCCCCTGCCGATTTTGACATTCTACGAATCACTTTCTTTAGTGCTAGCAAAGTGATGAGCCTCTAAATAAAAAAAGAGGTGAGGCTCAATGAGGTATAGCAAAAACTTCAGACACCAACATGCTAACGGTATGAGCACCTGGCATTTTGAGTGGTGTACAAAGTATCGCTATAAAGTATTTAGTAGCGAGAATAATAAAAACTTTTGCACAATAGCACTAAATGGGGCAGCTAAGAAAACACAAGTTCAGTTACTTGAACTTGAAGTTCAGCCAGAACATGTTCATATGATTGCTGAACTTCCACTAACAAAGACGCCTATCGACGCTGTACGTGACTTGAAAAGTTTGAGTGCAAGAATACTTTTCGCTTTGATTCCAAAGCTCAAGTGGCGTTATCCTCAACGAAAGCTTTGGAGTAGAGGTAAGTTTGTCATGAGTGTTGGCAACATCACTCTTGAAAAAGCAAAAGAATATGTGCAGAACCAAGGGACTCATCACGCTAAAGTCTTAGTTTTAATTTGTTGGAATCCTCGCCCGAGCCGTAGCGAGGGTCAGCCCGCAGGCTGAGGGCTTGCCCCGAAGAGGACGTCAATATTTAGTTCTAGAAGAATAGTTCGACCCTGTATTGTAAGCTGACTGTGGCGATCCAGAAGGACCATATCCAGAATTTGAAGAGGATGTAGAAGAGCCATATCCTTGGTTTTTCTGTAGATTTTGGGGCACTTCATTAACTTCAATAACATCACTTTTAAAGAACGCTTCCCACTTCTTTCCACAACCACACCCGAAAGAAACCTCGCTTCCGGCGGTGCCATAATCTGTCTTTAAAGCTTCTTGGCGGTGCATTTCTTGCTTTTTAATTTCTCTTGCAACTAAACTTTCTTTTTCTCTCAATCCTGACTCTTTTTGTTCGGGATGCAAAATAATTGGGGTGCCGTCATAATGGTGGTGAAATTTAGAAATAGCTCTCTCCATTTTCTGAAGAAATCTTTCTTCTGTTCTGCGCTCTTCTGCACTAAAATCTTTAGTTGAAAAATCCATTTTTATTCTTTATATTTTTTTTTAACAAACCTACAAAACTAAAACTGTAATATTTCTGCTCTCTCTAAACTTTGTTTAATTAATTGCTCTGCATCTATTTTTTCTAGTTCTTTTTGCATCTGCTGTGCACTAGATTTGGTGGCAGGATGCTTTGGTCCAAGTAAACAACACAATTCTGGTCCCTTGGACAATTCGTAAGTTCCTATTTTTTCAGCTTTGGAGATTATTTCTTGTTTATCAAAAGTTAAGACCGGCCGGAAAATTTCCAAACCAATAAACTTAGTTATTGTCGTTAAATTACTTAAAGTTTGACTGCTCACTTGGGCAAGATTTTCTCCAGTGATTAGATACTTTCCACTCTCACGCGAAGCTATCTTCTCTGCTGTTTTAAACATCAATATTTTAGAGAGCAGGAAATAATGGTTATGGCTACATTTTTGTGTTAGTTCTTTTAAAACGTCCACAAAAGGGATTAAGTAAATTTTGGAGAGTTCTAATTTTTTTGCTAATTCTTTAACTTTCTCTATTTCTTTTTCTCCACTTAGCGGCTGTTGATGAAAATGTACTGCAATGACCTCTAACCGTTCTTTCATCAAAGCAATTGCTACAGGCGAGTCTATTCCTCCACTTAAAAGAGCCACCGCTTTTTCCATTTTTTTGATTACTTGGAAAGATATTATTTAAATCTGTTGTTTGATACGCTAAAAATACCACCACTCTCCACAGTGAAACAAAGATTTCACTGGGACGCCAATGAAGTCGTTGCTTCATTGAGCGTATTGAGTGGTGGTTTACTTTGTAAACCACATATCGATTAGGTGGTATTTTGGCGTGCTCAAAAGTCGGCAGGGGTGAGCGAAGCGAACATGCAAAATGGGATATTCTTCCCATTTGCACAAAAGGGAATGCACAAAGGGATATCCTTCCCTTTGGCACGCCGGAGGGAAAGCTATCCCTCCGAGCGAACTATCCCTTTTTGTGCCACCGGTCCACTGAGAAACACTGCGTGTTTCTGGTGTGCCAGAAATCACCGATTTCTGTGCATTTGACCGGTGGTCCCCTGCCGATTTTGACATATACAAATTATCGTGCATTTTATATAAATAATAAGATTTATCTTCTTTCTAAAATAGGTGTTATTTGATGGACTTTAAGGATCATAAAGTATGGTTAATTTTAGGTATTGCAAGTAAATTATTTAAATAAAGACTATTTTTAGAGTTATTGAGGTAAAATTATGGGAACCGATGTACTAACTAAAATTCACGAGGATTTGGAGATTTTAAAAGTAGATATAGCTGAAATTAAAAAAGTAATTAAATTGCAGCCAGAATTACGTGAAGAAGTGATTGAACAGGTTAAAGAAGCAAGAAAACGTATTGCTAAAGGGCAAGGCGTTAGTAATAATGATATTCTTAAAGAGTTTGATGTTCTATGAGTTACCAAATTATTTGGGATGATAAATGTCGTGATATCTTACGGAAAATTCATCCAGATGATGCCAAGAGGATTGTTAAAAAAGTTAATTCTACTGTTGATGACCCCAATCATTATTTAGAAAGTCTGGTGGAGATTAAGTCATATAAACTACGGGTAGGAGATTATAGGCTGCTGGTAGATTTGGATGAAGATAAAAAAGTAATTTATGTTATATTAATTGGACATAGAAGAGATATTTACAAATATGTTCAAAGAAGTGATTTTGGAAAATAAGATATTTTGTCTTTCTTTACCATTTTAAAAACCGACAGCTATATAAATAATAAGAATACTCTTCTATAAAAAATAGGTGTTATTTGATGGACTTTAAGGATCATAAAGTATGGTTAATTTTAGGTATCGTAGTTTTAGCTGTTGGAGTGCTGTTCTTAGTGCCGTTTGTTTCTAAAGGATTTGAAGGAGTGGGGAAGGCGAGTGCAGGACCAGTAAATTTTCCCAACGACTATATTGCTCGTTGGAGTTTTGATGATACTGTTACAGATGAAGAAGGAAGAGAGGTGGAGTATAAGACCAGAGATTTATCTGGAGTTATAAATGGTGTTCCTTCCTATTCTTTGGGCGTTAGTGGAAAATCTTTAAATTTTGCAGGTAATAATTATCTTTCTTTGAACTTACCACCCTCTTCCAATAATCCATTTTTGTCAAAAGATCAATTTACAGTTAGTTTCTGGATGTATCCTCGGGAAATAGATAGGGCTCAATACTTAGTTGATTTAATTTATTATCAATCAGAGAATGATCCAAATATTTTTGTCCATAAATATACATTTGGGTTAAGTGGATCAGATAGAACTAAAAATAATATTACTTTTGTACTTAATGACAATCCGACAGATGTTGATTATATTCTTTCAACTCCAACACCTGGGAAGTATCCATATTTAAATTGTTATTATGGTTATATAGATGATCCAGGGCTTGACTCAGATAAAGATGGAGATGATGACTTATTAAATGATGACTGTCTTAAGTTTGATACTACTCTTTTACCTGGTCGTAAAGGTGAATATAGTTGGATTCAAGGCCATCCTGACTATAAAAAAGACGAATGGAAACATGTGGTGTTTGTATATGGAGATTCTAAACTGAAAATATATATTGATGGTTCGATAGCTGATGAATTAACAATTTTTCCAGCTTATGAAGGGTATTCTTCTTTAAAGCGAAGTCTCTTGTTGATTGGTTCCACTTCTGAGAATCCTACTGCAATTCCACCCACTCCATCGTTCAATGGTGGACACTACTTTAAAGGGTTGTTAGATGAACTTTTGTTCTACAATCGTGCTTTATCTTCCACTGAAGTCGAAACTTTATATACTCAAAAAGCGCCATGCTTCAATCAATTTTCTTGTGGAGAAGAAGGAGTTGCAGCGGTTAGTGCTTTGAAAGAATTAACTGATCCAGACTCAAACCTAAATAAATTAAGAACGACTTATTTTAGTGAAAGTAGTGCGGATCTCTGTCCTGTCTATAGTCCAGCTACAGCCAGAGCAGAATTTGATTTATCTACTAACAATCCGCGTTGTTTAGCATATTATCCCATCAAAGAACAAACTACTACTATGGCTCCTAAGATTATTACTAATTTTGCTCACAAAGGAATTAGTTATGAAGTTCGTCTATTAGGATATAATAAGTTTGATGGTCGAGCTAAATTAGATGTACAAAAGAAATTTGGTGGGGGCACACCTATACTTCTGCCAGACCTCTTAATTACTGAAGATCATCCTCTACAATTGGGGCCGCAGCAAAAAGATTTAAACTTAGATTCTGATACTGAACCAGAAGCATATCTGCAAGCAGTGGGGTATTACAATAAAGCAGGTGAACTTGGTTTGATGATAGTCGTAACCCCTGCCGTTGATTTAAATTTGCTTGGCTCTGGTAAGAGTACTTTATTGGGTGATTTCTCACAGAATTTTTATGCAGATAGAGTTACTCACACTTTAGGATTTGAAGGTATTCCCGTCGGTACTGAAGTCGTTTACAATGCCTATGTGGATGGGAGTAGAAAAACTGCTCAGGCTAGTGGTTGGCCTTGGAAATTTGAACATTTTTTTAACGAAGCTAATACTCTTGGTGTAACCTCTGAGGTTGCAGTTCAACCTTCTGCTTCTGCACTTAGCGCAGAATTGCCTCGTTTTTTAACTTTTGAATTAACACGCTTTCCACCAGATTTAACTAACTTATATGAAGTTACTTTTACAAATACTTCTACTAGTAGTTTTACTAGTAGTTTTGGTGGAACTAGCACTATCAGCTTAAAAGTTTGTTCTTTCGACGTACAAGATGTTAATGTAGTTACAGTTTGTGACGCTCTTTCTGGGAAGAAATTATTTGCTTTAGAAGCGGCAAAACCTAAGAGGACAAAAGCTATAATTGATGATGTTAATCTTCGAACTGATTTAACTGATGCTGCTAGAACGGAAATATTGGGCCGTATTGGTGGGCTTGACACTAATCTCCTTTTCCTCTATAATAAACAAGTTGGAACTACACCTAAAATGGTCCATGTCTATCGTTTAGATGATCTTACTCCAGGAACGGCTCCTGCTGGACCGCAAACTAAAGAAGGAACAATGTTTTCTAATAATTTAGTTAGTGGAAGAAGTTATGGCTTCATGGTCCAAGATGAGGGGGTAGAGGAATATTATTTGTTATCTCACCCGCCTAGACCTTTTGATGACTTAAATGATTTAACTATTACTGCGTTATCTAATCCAAAATTGCCAAGACCTTTGCCGCAAGCAGATGATGAGAGGGCCATCTTTATTCTTCCAGCAGAGAGGTTTGCAGATGTTACTGGCCAAGATAAGAGATTAATACGCTTCACCGTGAAAAGAATCCAAACACCAGACGCTCAATATGAAGTTTCTGCCGATACTGATTTTGATAACAAAGTGGATTTAGCTGAGCAATTAGAAACAGCTATTGATACTTATGGTTCGGTAGAATTAACAACTGTGGATGATTTACTGGGAGAGATAACCTTAAGCCCAGATGATGATGCTCTGGCTAAAGAAGAGATGGTCATAAAAATCAATAGTCGAGAAAAGAGGTTAGTTTTAGCTGAACCACAAGTTGATGGTCAAACTCTCTTTTACTATAACACTTTTTATGAAAATAAAGATGAAGAACGCAAACAAACCTATCATACAAAACAAGCCGAGATATTCAAACTCTATCAATTAGGGGCATCTGGAAGTTATCAAATCCAAACACATCCAATAACTGATGAAGCATTTTACATCCCTTTACTTCGTGGTCGTCGTTTAGCTTTAAGTGCTGATGGAAATTATTACTTATTGAAACATAACGAACGCTGGAAGAGCGATGATAAATTAACTTTCTTTAAACGTGAAGCCATGACTTTAACTTTATTAGGTGAAACTGAAAAAGATATTGAAGGAAAGTACTCGAAAACAACACAGGAAGTGACATTTAACTTGGAGAAAGCCGGCAAAACTGGTCAAATTATATTACACTTCAATACTGAAGATTTAAACAACCAACAAGCCGAGTTCTACTTTGTGCCTAAATCGGAAGAAATTATTACTGAATTCGATCCAGTTAAAGAATATAGAGCAGAACTACCGGCAAGAACTTCTCCGATAGTAAGTAAATTACAGTTGAAAGAGGTTATGTACAATGATGATGGAACTGTAACTACTATTCCGGGCAATGAATATCGCAATTGTGATGAACCGGATATAGATGCTGGTATTACTAATTTTATGTTATTCTGTACGGAAGAAGGTGGTGAAGAGACTACAGAAGAATTAACTACCAGTGATTTCTTAGAAGTAGAAAATACGGTTGTTACCTATCGTGGAAAAGTAGGTGGAAAGAAACAAGTAGTCTTTCAATATGTTTTAGGCGATGGTGTGGATTTAAGCCAAAATGGTGCTGAAATAATAGATATTTCTTGGAGGGAATTAACTACTAATAATATTGCCAAAAAAAATCCAGCCATTAAAATCGGCGATCGCTACTTCGAACTTGACGGTTCCAGTTTCTCAGCTTTAACTTTCCGCAATATCTCCGCCGCTAAAGAAAGTTTCCCCGTCAGTGTTTTAAGCACAGTAGAAGGAGCAAATACAGGACGAATTGCCATAGGCACTAATCTCTATAAGTTAGAGCAGAGCTTAGTGGATTATAAAATAACTCTTCGCATCTCTAAAGAATCTTCACAATTATTAGGTCCAAGTGGAATTACTGTAGCTGAAGGTGAAAGTGTGGAATTTATTTCTTCCATTAATAAAGAAGAAGTTTATACATTAAGTGCAAGTCGTGACGGATCTTTTGTTAGAGTTGCAATAACTGATTTAAACAATGGTAATATCATCTATTCATTAAAAATTCCAGAACGAGCTAGACGCCAAATTTTATTATCTAATGATAATTTAATTAATGTAGAAATCTTAACTGATACTGATGGCAACTTAATTGCCAAAATAACAAAATGATGGTAAGCAGATGAAAACAAATCATAAACATAAGAAAAATCCTGAACAAAAGAGTTTCTTTAAAGAGCATGGCGCAGCTTGGGCTGTGGGTTTAGCGATCATCATTATTCTAGCAACTTTACTTTCAGTTTTTAATGTACCTCTGGCAGGAAAAGCGGTAGATACTCCTGCTTTAACGACGTTTAATTTAGACCGTCAAGCAGAAGTTGTTTTGAATTTAGCTGTCAATCCTTCTTGGAAAATTGATCTTAAAGGTTCTGGTATGACTGCGCCCTTAACTTTAGATATGGCTGCAACAATATTAGAAACCGGTTTAGTTAATTATACATTAACGGATGTAAGTCAAGTTTATGCTGCTGGTATTTTAAGTACCACCTTAACAAGTCCAGGTCCTATTTTCTTAGATAATGGAGATAATGTCGCTGATTTAGAATTAACTCTCTCGGGTACGCAATTAACTGTCAAGAATCCTAATTATGTTTCACCAAGCGATTCACGCTTTATTTTATTTGATAAAGATTGGCGTTTAGTGTCAAATTTGGATAAAGTAATCTATGTAAATAATGGTGGTTTGAATACTTATTATATCAATGTCACGACTACTACTGGCCAGCCTACTGTTACGGGAAGTTTCCTTGGAACTACAAATTCTAGTTTTGAATTAAATCGCTCTGGTTCTAATTTCCAAACCTGGCAATTGAATTTAACACCTAACGAAATAAAACCTTACGTTTTTACTTTAAGCTCTGATGTTAGTGGAAAAATTAGTACAGAAACTTACACCTTCGCCAGTAATGGTTTATTATATGAATTAAATGAAACTGGTTTGCCAGTTGTTCAATTCTTTAAGAGTGGCACAACACCAGCTGGATATAGTCTAGCTCTTACATTTGATAATGTGGCAGAATTGCAGCCTTTCTCCTTGCCTTGTGCTCCATTAAACCAAGTTGAAAGTAATAAAATCTTAGTACCAAATGGACAAGTATTTGGAGTTTATACTTACATTGATGGAAGAATTAGTCAGTGGTCAGATGGTGCAACTTACGACCTTAATAGCCTGTCCACACAAAAAAGCTATCTACTCAAAACTAAAGAAAATTTGGTTGATCCAACAGTTAAGTTTAATCTCAATTGTGTTTCCACTTTCGAAGAAGGTTTACCAAATTTAGCTGAAGGCTGGAATTTAATCAGTGTATCTGGTTATAAAAGTCAAGCTAAATCAGAATTAGATAAGAAAATTCCTGCTGGCAGAAGAATAGTTAAAGTTCTGGAAGTAAAAAGAAATGAAGTTACTGTAGAATTAACTTCTCCATCAAGTCCTTTAATTCCAGGAAAAGCCTATTGGGTGGAAGTGAGATGAAGTCTTTTAGTCGAGGAAAAAAGTTTAGTTTATTTATTATTTCCTTAGTGTTAGTTTTATTTCTATTATCTTTCGTAGTTTTGGCAGAACCGCCGAGTTTGAAGAATCAGCAGTTTTATGGCAAAGTTACATGGAAAGCAACACAAAATACTCCCCTAAAAGTTATTGTCAAATCTGGAACACAAACTTGGGAATCTACTATATTGCAAGCTGCATGTAATTCACAAGGCAATTGTGAAGGTAGTTATGGTGAAGATACATCTAATATTCTGAGAGTACAGCCAACATCTGGAACCAGTTTGGCTTTTTACATTGATACTATGTCTATTAAAAGTGAAGTCTATCAACCATATAAAGTTACAAAGGTGGATTTAGCTCTTCCTTTGCCTAATACACCTGCTTCGACAACAACAACAACAACAACAACAAATACTTCAACAAATACTTCCACAACAACTTCTACTACACCAGCAGCATCAACTACTACAACATCTAGGACTACAACTCCAGTTACTAAACCTGCTTGTGAATATAAGTGGGATTGCACGCAGTGGGGTGTTTGTACTAATGGTATCAGCACAAGAAGTTGTTCTCGAATAGATACTTGTGATGCGCAATATGCTGCTGGAACAGTAACTTTAACAGTTAAAGCGAAACCTGAAGAATTGAGAACCTGTCAAATGCCAGCTTCTCTTTCGACAGGACAGGCGCCAGCTCCTCTAAGCAGAGGGGAAACTTGTTTTGATGAAGTTAAAAATCAGGATGAAGAAGGTGTAGACTGCGGTGGAGTTTGTTTAGACTGTCCGAAGAATGATATGATGATGTTTATTATTGCGGGAGTTGGAATTTTAATAGTATTGGGCTTGGTTTTGGGGATATACTTTTGGAAGAGGGAGCAAGTAGAATTGCCTCCAGAAACATCACAACAGCTGAGAGCTTATTTCCAAAGCAGTCTGCAAGAAGGAAAAAGCAAGAAAGATATTGTTAATCATTTGGTGAAAGATGCAGGATGGAAGAAGTCTTTGGTGAAGAAATTCATGAAAGAGAATAAGTTTTAAGAAGTAAATTTTATAAAGAAGCAATCATTAAAACTATTATAAATTTAAGAGGAAATTAATATGGCTAAGAAAGAAGAAAAGAAAGAAGGAAGTTCTGCTGAGAAAGTGGGCTTTCATAAAGGTTCATTAGCAACATTAACCAAAGAACGTGAAGAATTGATGCGTATCTTACAGATAGTAGAGCAGTTAATGCAAATGCATATTAAAGAATTGAAGACTTTAGGCGTGGATCTTGTTGCTCAAGCTAAAACTCAGGCGCAGCAGATGAAGGGCAAGAAACCGATTGAAGATGTGCTGAATTAGAGATGTTAACTTAGGACTGTTAGCAAAAGTTTTTATACCTCTTTAATATTTATTTCTTTTATGATAAATATCGATGCTTTAAAGAAGAATAAAAATGTTGAGAGTGTTATTCATTTTGGTTCTTCTTTGAAAAGTAAGCTCTATCGAGATATAGACCTTTGTATTATTACCGTTAAGAAAATAAGCTTTAAAGAAAAGTTAAAACTCTTAAGAAATTTGCCAGTAAAATACGATATTTCTTTTTATGATGATTTACCCTTGAATGTTAAACAGTCGGTTATTAGTGAAGGCAAAATAATCTTTACTAGGAATTATTATCGCATACTACAAGAAATTGCTTACTTGGAGAGGGAGTATCCTCGTTATGCCCGCTTTTTAGAAGATTATCATCAAACAACCATGGCAAAATTAAAAGAGGCGGTGGCATGATTAAGAAGATAAGACCGATAATAGAAAATTTGCGAATCCAAGACAAACTGGATGAATTGGCCAAATATTATGAAGAATTGGGAGAAGATCTGCCTTCAGAAGATGAATTTATAGAAGATAGGCTAATTCGCAGAAGTATAGAAAAGACTGTTGAGTTAATTGCTGATACAATTATAGATATTGCTTTTGTGCTTATCTCTTCATTAAAATTAGACAAGCCCCAAGATTCCAGAGCAGCACTACAAACTTTGGAAGGTCATAAAATTATCTCTAAACATATCTCTGCTAAAATTAAAGATTTGGTTTCTTTCAGAAATCTATTGGTTCATCGTTATGGTAAAGTTGATTCCTCTTTAGAGTATAATTGTATCAAAGAAAATGAAAGTGATATTGGATTATTTATTGAAGAAATAGATACTTATCTTAAGAAAAGACCAATAAAATAAGAAAAAAATAAAACTTCTCCCGCTTATCTTTTTAACAAAGATGCTAGTAAGAAGATTATTACAGCTAAGACAATTACTACGCCGCCGATTAAGATGGTTAAAGCGTAATTTTGCTGTGTACTGCTCAATTCTAAGCTTTCTTGACCAGTGTTGGCTGGAGTAACTGTAGTTGAAGCAGGTAGTTCTAATTTTTCATAGACTACTTTAACTGGTTTGTCTACAGCAGTTGTGCTTGCAGGAGTACTTCTTGGAACGGTAGTTTGTCCAGAGGCAGTTTGGTCAGACCACTGAGCGACTAAATCTTGGCTGTTGTCATCCAAAACACGGCTGACTTTGTCTTGCAGAGATTCGATGTCTTCTTGTAGATCACGGATGTGATTTAACAAATCACGGTCATCTGTGTCTTCTACATCTTCTTCCAAGTTATCAACTCTTTCTAATAAAGAGTCTAGGTCATCTTCTAAATCTTGAAGTTTGTCTTCATAACGTTTTAATTCTCCTAAATCGTTATTATCTTGAGCTCGTTCATATTTTCTTTTGAAGCTGTAAAAGTCATTATCATATTCTGAGTATTGGTCTTTTCGCTCTTCGTATTCTTGTTCGTCGGATGAGATGGTGGTTGCTGGAGGGACGATGTTTAAGCTTACAATCTCTTGATCAAATTCAAGAGCGGCACTATTATCTGTGCATTTATATGAGAAAGCTGCATCTCCTTCATAGTTTAGTGCAGGAGTGAATTTTACAGTATTAAGAATAACTGGGTCTAAAATTCCAGTAGCAACTGCGGGAGAAACAACAATTTCATAAGTTAATTGTTCTCCAACATCAGCGGCATCAGCATTACTACAACTTAAAGCAATTGTTTTTGCTACATTTTTAGTAACGGTATCGGTAACAGGAGCAGCAATAGGTGCTACGGCTAATACACTTCCGCTAAAAACTGCGAGCAAAACCAACATTAAACATAATTGGATTATTTTATTCATTTTAAACCACCTTTAACTAGAGTTATTTTCTACTATAAAATGGTGAATATATATAAAGGTTTCGGGTAAATACGAGGAAACGTACATTTTTACTTCCCGAAAGAGATATATAGTAAAGGCAATAAATAATCATACAAAATAGTTATTGCCTTTAAATATAGTTAACGCAATTTAATGTACAAAAATTTAGTGCGTTAACTATAAATTAAAAGAGCTTTTCTATTTTAGGTGGTAAAAAATGGCTTGGAAAGAGATTGTTGAGTTAATTATGATAATTATTGGTGCTCTGGCGTTAATGGCTTTGGCCCTACGAGGACTGGGCTTTATATGAAAGTAAGAACAACTCGCATAATACTTCATTTCATTCTGTTATTTATGAATGCGGGATTTATTTTGTATACATTGCAAAGACAAGGCAGTTTTGAATTATACTATAACATTCTTACTGTCTTATTGACAATTGGCTATTTTGTTTTAGAGATGCCGATTAATGAAGAATCATGAGAAATTCGCCGAAAGTGCCTTACTCTCTTGTTTTTATTAGAGAAATAGATACTTTTTGCTGTGTTGCATAATTAATCTTTAATTATGACTACATAAGCTCTTTTCCCAATATACTTCTTTGGAGCATCTAATTTTCCAGATGTTCCAAATTTTGTTACA
>Ga0209541_10009631_pt1 | contig 15614 bp, 14 predicted proteins | sample RifCSPlowO2_01_FD_184027 | JGI IMG/M metagenome (GOLD analysis project Ga0209541, IMG submission 184027) | Groundwater microbial communities from Rifle, Colorado - Rifle CSP2_plank lowO2_0.1 (SPAdes) (version 2) | ecosystem: Environmental > Aquatic > Deep subsurface > Groundwater | place...
GGAGGACCTGAGGCGATGAAAGGCGTAAATCACTCGAAAAACGAGCATCAGAGATTGGGGATGGCCACTATCCATCACCACCCACCCATAGCGCAAGCTTGACTCGAGGACCCAAAGGCTCGTAGAATGGCTGCACATTCTATTAGGATTAAACTGTGTCGCTACACCCTTTCGTCAATACCGCTGTCACGGCTGCTCGCAAGGCAGGCACGATTATCATGCAGGCGCTGGATCGCCCTGATAAGATCAATATCTCTAAAAAAAGCGATAAAGACTTCGTCACCAATATCGATAACGCCGCCGAAAGAGCAATTATTGAAATATTACATATCGCCTATCCGACCCATGGTTTTTTATGCGAAGAAAGCGGCCAGGAAGGTGACAACAATTATCAATGGATTATCGATCCCATCGATGGCACGACTAATTTTATTCATGGTTTTCCGCATTTTTGTATTTCAATCGCATTAAAACATAACGATCAAATTGAACAAGCCGTTATTTACGATCCGCTTAAAGAAGATTTATTTACAGCCACACGCGGACAGGGCGCACTAAAAAATAATCACCGCATGCGTGTTGCAGAATGCCGACATTTAAATGAGTCATTAATAGCAACCGGATTTCCATTTCGACGCAACATCGATTCTGATCCCTATTATAAGACATTACAAAACGTTGCATTACATTGTGTTGACATTCGGCGCGCAGGTTCCGCCGCACTCGATTTAGCCTATGTTGCATCGGGACAACTCGATGGATTTTTTGAACTCGCATTATATCCGTGGGACATCGCCGCTGGTATTTTATTAATTAAAGAAGCGGGCGGTTTAGTAACAGATATTGATGGCAGTGAAAATTATCTGAAATCCGGGAATATTGCGACAGCAAACCCCAAAATCATGCGCGAATTATTGCCGCTCTTAAAACCACTTGCCGAAACGCTCAAATTGCATTAGGATGAGCGGATCTAATAGACCTCTCATAGGAGCAATACAATGGATATTCAAACCCTCACCTCTACCATTAAAGATATCGCCATTCCTGGCAAAGGGATTTTAGCCGCTGATGAAAGCAACGGCACCATCGCAAAGCGTTTTGATACGATCCATGTCGAACCCACGGAAGAAAATCGTCGCGCCTATCGTGATTTATTATTTTCCGCTCCCCATTTAAACAATTATATTTCGGGCGTCATTTTATTTGAAGAAACACTCTATCAACATACCGTAAATGGCACTCCATTCCCGACACTTTTGTCACAAAATGGTATCGTCCCCGGCATTAAAGTTGACCAAGGATTAGTCTCCTTAAAAAATTCGCCCGATGAAAAAATCACACAAGGGTTAGATGACTTAGCCAAACGTTTAGCGGAATACAAAAAAGCGGGGGCACGTTTTGCAAAATGGCGTGCCGTATATCAAATTTCTGATAGGTTGCCATCGCAAAGCGCGGTTGATGCGAACGCTGATGTATTAGCGCGTTATGCTGCAATATGTCAAGAAGTCGGCATCGTACCCATCGTTGAACCGGAAGTCTTAATGGATGGCAATCATTCTATCGATCGTTGTTTTAGCGTCACCAAGAGCGTTCAACTCGCCGTGTTTAAGGCGCTTGCAGAACATAATGTCAAGTTAGAACTCATGATTTTAAAACCCAATATGGTGATTTCGGGTACCCACGCAAATCCACAAGCGCCTATCGAAGAAGTGGCAAAAAAAACCATTGAATTATTTCGTGAAACCGTACCGGCAACCATACCAACGATTAATTTCTTATCCGGTGGACAAAGCGATGAGCTCGCTACCGCACATTTAAATGCGATGAATAAAATTGGCCATTTACCCTGGAATTTAAGTTTTTCATATGGCCGCGCATTACAGGCTCCCGCATTGAGAGTATGGCAAGGTAAAATGGAAAATGTTAAGCTTGCACAAGAAGCTTTACTAAAACGCGCCAAATTAAACGGTTTCGCTTCGGAAGGAAAATATAAAAATAACATGGAGTAAACGTAACTATTCATCGCAAAAGCACCAAAATATGGACGTTCCTTGTTTGTGCCGAGTAGTTACGAATAACCTTTCTCAAATAATAAAAGGAAATATATTATGCCCGGCCCAACATTTGAATCTGATATGTTCGACTCCGCACCTAGTCCGGAAGTAGAAAAAGCCATTCAACAAGGCAAGCAATTATATGCGCAACTAAAATGGTACATAATCAAAAGCGGAAAAACTGGTGACGCGTTCAATGCATTGATCTTCGATATTTTACAACAACTCGAAGCCTATACTGCTTCGCATGATGGCTCCTCATTCGTCACCACTTGTAGCACTGCCAGATCTGAATTTGGCGAACTGCAAGAATACCATGCATTATATTGCCGTTACGTTTTAACCGAAGAAAAGCAAAGAAGATTTCTTACACCAGAAGAATGCGACCTGATCAACCCTATACTAGAACAGCTAGGGCTGATCACCCCCGCACCGAAAGCACCCACTTTCGCTCATCCTTAAAATGCGAGTTCCGGATAGGAGCAACGTAGCCTGGGTGGAACGAGCAAAGCGAGTGCGTAGGTTGGGCCGTAAGGCCCAACCTACATTTTATTTAGCCCAACCTACCGTGCTGGGTTTCGCTTCGCTTCACCCAGGCTACACTTGCTTATCGTCCAAAAGATTTTGGTGCGGCTGGTCCCGCGCCTTGATCAGGGGAGACAGACTCAGATTTCAAAACACGATCAAATCGCCGTTGAATTTTTCCAGTACGAGAATCTCGCAATATTTCAATTGGATCTTGCCCTACACTCAGTCTATAGTAGCTCGGATCTAAATTGCCATAGCGATCGAGCACAATAAATGTTGTTGATCCCTTTTTATCAAAATCCACTTGATTCACTGGATAAAAATGTCCCGCGGCACCCCCTGCAGATTCAATATGTGCATATTGCCACCCAGGACTATTATACTGATCAATAGGCGTACCGAGATTCACAATAAAAGTAGGCCTGCCCTGCAACACAATATTATTTTCATAAGCCCAATGCAAAAAACGTCGCATACTATTATCAATAATAATATTCAATCCCGCAAGATACACAGACCCTCTTGTAACACTGGAATGAAATCGTGTTTTACCTCCCCGCCCGCCGACGGCCATATGTTGTTCCATATGCGTGTCATTCTGATCTGCTCTAAACTGACGGGTTCCTTGCTGATATAATATCTTTTCATTATAAGATCCGACTAACGCTTTCAATAACCTTTCCTTTCGTCGAGGGGACGTTTCATCTGTGAGCGTAACTCTGCCAGGCCTTTTTTCTGCTACAAACTCTTGCATAAATGCATCGATATTTTCTCGTTCCAATGGTACCACCGTTAATGTTTGCAAAGCATGCTGAACCAACAAACCAGCATGCCGACGCCGTACCCAATCCCTCACTAACGATAATCGCTCGACCGGCTCTTCAACATGTTGAAATGATGAATCACCCTTAAACTCTACTCGTACTATTCGATCGCCTTCTGTCGATCGACATTCCGTGAAAAGAACAGGACATGCGGCTGCGACATCCAACTCCAACTTCCAATGTCCTAATGGCCGAGCAGGTCGACGCCGTTCCTCATCTCTTGGTATTTCATAAGCCAATCCTATTACATGATCATATAAATGAGGATTTCTGACCGGATGCATCTCAACTGGGTCTGTAACATCGCGTGTTAAATTTTGTTGGATCTTTTGCACGGCCGCATCAAATGCGAGCTGCGGCCAATATACACGCTCAACTTCAGGAACATGCGGTAATACTTGTCCTGCTGCGCTTTCATCCTCTCCTGCCGCAACACTTAAGACTGGTCGTCTTACCTCCCTCCGCCGGCGGGGAGGAAAAAAAGCAGCACCGCCCCCAGCTGACATGGCTATATCAACAATATCATCACCCACTGCATCTGGTTCGCCTTCTGTTGCATCACCCCTGGCAGCAGCATCCATGATACCTAATCTGTTTATTTTAGGCGTTACACCTGTTCCCATCAGCAGCGCTCTCACTCTTTCGGGAGATGTAGTTTTTTTTGCTGCAGAACCACCGACCTCACCTTCAGCCCTTCTTTTAGGGGTACCACCCGCACCAGCCCCCTTATCTTTCTCTGCATCTGAAAAATCATCATCTGCGGTCACACGCCCGCCGGTAGAATCTTTTCTTCTCGGGGGACTAAGTCGTTTTGGAGAACGGCCATCTATGTCATCTTCAGCCTCTCTTTTGGACGCACCCACATCATGAAAAGCGGCAGAATCTGGTAACGGAAGAAGAGGTGTGCCAGGAGCACCGGCATCTGCAGCAGCTTCTTTAGCTGCGAACCGCTTTTTGCGTAATTTTGCTTTATGAGTCTGAGTACGCTTTTTTTTAGGCATTGGTATTATCCTCAACAAAACAACAGTATAGACAATGAATAAAAAATCCGCCCATCCAGCCCGCATATTTTACGCGATTGCGTAGCGTGAAATATGCGGGCTAGAGCTCTGAGCTGGTGAAATGCAGTCATAGCAAGGGTTTGGGGAGCTCAGAGCTGCGAATTGGAGCTGCGCATTAAAATAGGTAACGCACGCCAACGCCAATCGCAGTAGAACCAGAATTGCTGGCTTGATAAAGGCCGAAACAACCTGAACGATGGTGAATGTGATAAGTGACTTGAAAGTTAGGAGATGCCGGCAAAGCAAATGCTGCTTCAAACATTAAATAATTTAAGAATCTTTTTGGGTTTTTTGCCTGCCTTACACCCTTTTTATTATTCTTAATACGCAGTTCCCTATCCGACATACGCGTTGCATATGACACGCCCTCCCCAAAACTCAATGGCGTTAAAAGATATCGATTCCACGAAAAATCAGACCACATTAATTTGATATAAGGATTCAACTCATAAATATCGCCCTGCGGATCATTTTGATAAGTAGCATTCAATGCAAAACCCATGCTTGCGTTAATATATTTTGCATACGCATTAATTTTATTATCTGGCGATAAATCATAAGAGGGTTCTAACGAGTATAGTTTTGCCCTGCTCCCTTTAAATTGAAATCGAAGAATTTGATTAAGCGGTTTGTCCATCATCCAGCCATAATACGCAAAAATACCCCACGGTTTTTTGGCATCATGCATTTGAGGAGCGACAGCAAAGACATTCATTGCAAAAAACAATACGACAAACAATGCGATGCAAGGAAATTGTTTCATGATCTATTAACAAATTTTATCAGTATCCACAAAATAGCCGGTAATATCAAGACTAACATACCACCCAAAAACAACACCTCATAATGCATGGCCGAACCCACATTAATACCCGTTGGCGGAATAAAGCCTACCGCCAATGCAATACCAGAACCAATTAAGCCAAGCAAGCAAACCAACCATACACCCATTTTTCCGCCGGGAATTTTAAAATACGCGGGTTTGTCCGCAAATTTATAGCGCAAAACCAGTGCGGCAACAAACATGATGACATACATTAGTACATACAATTGTGTACTCAAATCCATGAGCAACCAATATGAACCATTCACGCTGGGCATCAACAAAAAAACCACACAAGTCAACGTTACTAACACGGCCTGCATAATTAAAATTCGACTAGCCACCCCATGTGAATTTGTTTTGCGAAAAAATTGAGGTAAAAATCCTGACTCTACCGTTTGCAACAATCCTTTAGCGGGCGAAATGATCCAATTAATCAACCCACCCGCGGTACCAATTAAAATCATGACGACAATAACCGGTATCATCCAATCCATATGAAACATTTGAAAGAAAACAGTAAATTCCTGCATAATCCCATCGACCAAACTAATTTGATCTTTAGGTAACACAAAAGCAATGGACAACGAACCCAAAATCATCGTCACTACAATAAAAACAACCGAATAAGACAAAGCGATTGGAAAAGTTTTTTGCGAATTGTTCGTTGATTTAACATGAACCGTTGCCAGTTCCATTCCCAAATAGGAGGTAATAATAGCCGTTAACGCAATCCAACTTTTTGAATGCGAAAAAGAAGGTAATAGATTATGCACTGTAAGATGCAACTGTAATGGCTTGCCCAATATAATCCAAAGCATCGCCAAAGCAAACACCAAAAACATGGGAATATACATGCCCACAATTGTCGCCACCGTCGCCACCCAGCCAGAGGTTTTTAATCCCCATAAATTGATTAGCGTCACCAACCAAAATGTTCCACAGATCACCAGTATCAAATATAGTTTATTATGCGCCAACGCCGGATCAACTAAATAGGCCAAGGTGCCGGCCAAAAATGACAACACAGTGGGAAACCATATCATGGTGTTAATCCATTGCAGCCAAATGGCAAAAAAACCGAATGATTCGCCGAAGGCTAACGACACCCATTTATAAATGCCACCATGTTCCAAATGCGTCGACGATAATTCCGCGGACACCAAAGCAACTGGAATCAAAAAAACAATCGCGGAAAATATATAAAAGAAAATCAATTGACTGCCAAACAAAGCAACGACGGGTAAATTCCGAATACTATCAATACTACCAGTAATCAGCATCACTAAAACAAAAAGACTTAGCTGTTTGGCGATTTTTGTCACGTGCGCTCCTGTCTCTATTAAGGCAAGTCATCATACGTTTTTTTAACTGCCGTTAATAGGTTCGCGCGACTTAACCCCAGTGAGACAGCCAAAGAACCCGCCACATAGATAGATGAATACGTACCAATAACAATACCAATAATCAAGGCCATTGAAAATGCATGAATCGTTGGGCCACCTAACAAAAATAAAATCGCTACCACGACCAATGTCAAACCTGATGAAATAACCGTTCGAGATAACGTTTGGTTAATGGCTGAATTCATAATGTCAGTGGCGGTACCATGCCGCATCTTACGAAAATTTTCACGCACACGGTCAAACACCACGATCGTATCATGCAGTGAATAACCCAAAATCGTTAACACGGCAGCTAAAGCGGTTAAATCAAATTGAATTCGGAAAAACGAAAAAATGCCTAAAATAAAAACCGGATCATGAATCAATGCAACCGCCGCACCCACCGCCAATCGCCATTCAAAACGAAACGCGATGTAAATCATCGTCGCTAATAATGCGATAACCACTGCCAACGTTCCTTTGTACGCCAATTCACTACTCACCTTCCCGCCTACAAAACTTGCGCTATTTAATGTTGCATTCGGAATAACGTTTAACACCGACGCCACTAAAATATCTTGCACTTTTTTAGGATCGTCCGTTTTAACACGTGCACTATTATCAATACCCAACGTCAAAACAATATCACGTGAATCTCCAAAGTTTTGCACCTGATAATCGATAAATTTCGCCTGCTGCAACTCATCACGCACTTGATTAATATTCACTGGCTGTTTAAAAGACAACTCAATCTGCGTACCGCCGGTAAAATCCAATCCTAAATTTAAGCCATGATAGAAAAACGATATAAACGATACCAACAGCACAACAATCGAAAACATCGCTGCCCATTTTCGAACGCCTAAAAAATCAATCTTTGTATTTGGTTTAAAAAATTCCACGCTTATTTTTCCCTTACTTTGCCAATGCGCAATCGTTTAACATGCCGACCACCATACATCCAATTGATAAACATCCGGGTATACGTGACAGATGATATAATTGAAGTGAATAAGCCAACCGTCAACGTAATCGCAAACCCTTTTACCGGGCCAGAGCCTAAAGCAAATAAAATTAAGGCAACAATTAATGACACCAAGTTTGCATCCAAAATCGTCGTAAACGCGCGATCATAACCCGCTTGAATCGCCGCATGCGGCGACATACCATTGCGCAACTCTTCACGAATACGCTCATAAATTAAAACGTTATAATCAACCGCCATACCCACGGTTAACACGATACCCGCAATACCCGGAAACGTTAACGTACCGCCCAATAACGATAACAACGCTATCAAAAACACTAAGTTAACAAACAAACCAATATCGGCGGACAACCCAAACAATTCATAATAGAATATCATGAAAATAACAATAAAAATAAAGCCCACTTCGATCGATAGCATACCCAAATGAATATTGCGTTTACCCATACTTGGACCAACCGTACGCTCCTGAATAATAGCCATATTCGCCGGCAATGATCCTGCTTTTAATAACAACGCTAAATTTTTTGCTTCGGCGGGACTGGACAAACCGCTGATTTGGAAATTCGTGCCTAACGCAGATTGAATCGTCGCTATGTTGATAACACGACTTTCTTTTTTATAGGTAATTTTATTTTCGCCCTTTATCGTTGTCTGCGTTGATTTGGTTTCCGTATAAACCGTTGCCATGGATTTGCCGATATTTTCAGAGGTGATTTCTTCAAACAACGATTCGCCTCCGCCCCCCAATCGAATAGATACAATCGGCTGACCGGTTGAACTATCATAAGTGGATGCTGCGTTCGTAATCGAATCGCCGCTTAACACAATGCGATTTTTTAACAACACCGGCCGCCCTTCTGACATATATAATGTATCGCCCGCTGGCACGATTCCGCCAACGGCATTTGCCGCGTCGTGATCCATATCTACCATGTGAAATTCTAATGTTGCGGTTTTCCCTAAAATATCTTTTGCTTGTGCCGCATCTTGCACACCCGGCAAATCGACCGATACACGATCTTGCCCCTCTTGCTGCACGACCGCTTCGCTGACACCCAATTCATTCACTCGACGACGCAACGTCATCATCGTTTGTTCAATCGTATATTGCTTAATCTTCTGTAGTGCCGCCGCCGACATCGTGCCCGTCATTTGGTAAACACCGCCATGTGAATTAGTCACCCACGTAAAATCAGCAAACTGCTGACCTAATATGTTTGAGCCCTGATCCATATCGGTTGAACTATTAAACTGCACGCTAATGCCACCATCATGCAATGTCGAAATATTTGTGTAACGCGCTTTAGCCAATCGCAAAGCCTCGCCAATATCACGCACGTAACCTTTTTCCCGCGTTTGTACAACGGAATCCACATCGACTTGCAATAAGAAATTTACGCCGCCCTGCAAGTCCAATCCTAATTTCATCGGATTTGCACCAATTGCCAATAACCACGCCGGTGTCGCCGATTCAAGATTTAACGCAATAATGTAATTATTCCCAAGCGCACTGAGCAGTGCTTTCGCATGCAGCTGTGTATCAGCATCGCTAAAGCGAACTAAAATATTTTTATTGGCGATTTCAATAGAATTGTACGGAACGGTTGAGGTGGTTAATAACGATCTTACTTTATCCACATCACTATTCGTTAACGCCAACCCTGGTGTTGAACTCGATATTTGAATTGCAGGATTTTGACCAAACACATTGGGCAATGCATAAATGATTGCAATAACAAAAATGACAACGAGCGTAATGTTTTTCCATATCGGAAATTTATTCATAACGATTTTAACGTTCCTTTTGGCAACACAGCAGAAATTGAATTTTTCTGTAGTTGCACTTCAACATCTTTGGCGATCATCACTTTCATAAAATTATCATCGATGCTGGTAATTTTTCCGGCCACGCCGCCGCTGGTCATAATTTCATCGCCTGCTTTCAAGCCCGCAAGCATTTGCTTTAATTGTTTCATACGCTTGTTTTGCGGATGCCACATAAAGAATAAAAAGGCCACCAAAACAACCAATAACATGATGGAACCAAACGCCGACCCTTGTTGTGGACCCGCTGCCGCAGGTGCAGCCGCATAGGCAGTAGAAATTAAAAAATTCATATAAATCATCCCGTTATATAAAATAAATAAAGAAAATTATAGGAAAAATCCTAAGCATTTCACATAAAACGTGCGGGATTATAACGGACTTTGATGAGTTATTCATCTTTTTCATGCAATAGTTTCCGCTAATTTTTCGAGTTCATCCGTCTCAATGGCTGTGCGAATATTTTGCATCAGCATTTGATAATAATGCAAATTATGAATAGTATTGAGGCGTGATCCCAAAATCTCTTTGCACCGATCCAAATGATGTAAATACGCGCGTGAATAATGTTGACACGTATAACAATCACAATTCGGATCAAGTGGACGGGTATCATTTGCATATTGCGCGTTGCGTAATTTCACCACGCCCTCGGACGTAAATAAATGTCCATTGCGCGCATGGCGCGTCGGCATCACGCAATCAAACATATCAATACCGCGCAAAACCCCATCGATTAAATCACGCGGCGTACCCACTCCCATTAAATAATGCGGCTTATCTTTTGGCATTTTTGGCGCCATAAAATCTAGTACGCGAATCATTTCTTCTTTCGGTTCACCAATCGCTAAGCCACCCAACGCCAAGCCGTCAAAACCAATATCCATTAATCCGTTTAATGATTCGGTGCGCAGATCTTCGTACATGCTCCCTTGCACAATGCCAAACAATGCCGACGAACTATCACCGTGCTCAATCTTGCTGCGCTTCGCCCAACGCAATGACATGCGCATTGATTCGGCCGCTTTTTCATGTGTAATTGGATACGGCGAGCATTCATCAAACACCATTACAATATCTGAACCTAAATCGCGCTGCACTTGTATGGATTTTTCAGGCGTTAAAAAAACAAGCGCGCCATCTTTGGGCGAACGAAACGTCACACCCTCTTCGGTGATTTTGCGAATATCAGCTAAACTAAACACTTGGAAACCGCCAGAATCCGTTAAAATCGGTCCATGCCAATTCATAAAATCATGCAGATCGCCATGTTGTTTAATAATGTCGGTGCCGGGACGCAACATTAAATGAAATGTGTTACCCAAAAGAATTTGTGCGCCGGTTTTTGTGACTTCTTCTGGCGTCATCGCTTTAATAGTGCCGTAAGTGCCGACCGGCATAAACGCCGGCGTTTCAACGACACCACGATCGAAAATTAATCGACCACGACGGGCGAAACCGGATTGTTTAAGTAGTTTGAATTTCAATTGCTTACCTCGCTCATGCGAACAAATCAGTCAACGCTCAAAGGACGCTTATCTGGATAGACATACATCGCATCCCCGTAACTAAAAAATCGGTACTTTTCTTTTATCGCTTCTTGGTACGCGGCCATCATTTTCTCGCGCCCGACAAATGCACTCACCAACATTAATAACGATGATTTCGGTAAATGAAAATTCGTCACCATCGCGTCGATCACATTAAACTTAAATCCAGGGTAAATAAAAATATCCGTTTCGCCTTTAAAAGGCTTTATTGCGCCCTCTTTCGCCGCTGTTTCTAAGCTGCGAACCGTCGTTGTTCCGACGGCAATCACTCGACTACCTTGCGCTTTTGTTTTCACAATTAAATCACAGATATTCTGCGGCACCTCGACCCATTCACTGTGCATGTGATGTTCTTGAATATTTTCGACACGCACCGGCTGAAACGTCCCCGCGCCTACATGCAACGTTAAAAACGCTGTCTTAATGCCTTTGTCTTTTAACGCTTGTATTAATGCTTTATCAAAATGCAAACCCGCTGTCGGTGCGGCAACCGATCCATCTTGTTTTGCATAAACCGTTTGATAACGTTCACGATCCAACAATTGATCTTTACGATCAATATATGGCGGCAGCGGAACATGACCAATTTGATTTAAAATATCTAAAACCGCTTCATCTGTTACAAATTCTAATTGAAACAAATCATTTTTACGATCAACCACTTTTATTTCGACACTATTTTCTAAATAAAAACAACTGCCAATTTTTGGCGAACGATTGGCATGCACATGCGCTAACACTTGATTGTTATCTAAAATACGTTCAACTAATAATTCTACTTTGCCCCCCGTTGGCTTTGAACCAAATAATCGCGCGGGAATCACTTTGGTATCGTTAAAGACCAACAAATCATTCGGCTGCAGTAATTCTAAAATATCGATAAATTTTCGATGCATGAGTTGATCGCCCAGGCATAATAAACGGCTGCTGCTACGCTTTTCCGCTGGATAGCGCGCTATCAGCTCATCGGGTAATATGTAGTCAAAATCAGAGAGTTTCATTATCACTCAATTGATCAAAAAAATAACAAGCGTATCAAACCTCTTCACCTCTGTCCAGCTCCTCTCATTGAGCTAGTGGTTTTTGTCCGTCCCATGTAGAATGCAACCTGCACGTTAAGGTGATTCCTATGTTTTGCGAAAAATGCCAAAAACCTCTCGAACTCTGCATGTGCGCAGAAATTCGTCAGCACGCTACTAAACTACATGTATTAATTTTACAACATCCTCAAGAGCCTGATCACGAAATTGGTACCGCACTTTTGACTCACCTGGCCTTACCCAATTCAACACTAAAAATTGGCCTGTCTTGGAGAAGCCTGAGCGCGATCCTTGGTGAAAAACAACTAGATCCAAAACGTTGGGCAATACTCTATTTGGGTAGTGGCGTTAAGGGCAACCCAAACAGCAAAAAACCCTTACAGTTTGTTTCAAAAAAAGGAACACTCATCGAAAACCCAAAACACCTTGACGGAATTCTTGTCTTAGATGGTAGTTGGAGTCAAGCCAAAGCCTTATGGTGGCGTAATGCGTGGCTACTTAAACTGCATCGCATTATTTTGACACCGCAACATAAATCGCTATACAAAGAATTGCGAAAAGAACCACGACGTGAGTGTTTATCTACTATTGAAGCGGTCGCAGAAGTATTAGAGCTTCTAGGTGAAAAACAAGAAATAGCTCAACATTTAAGAACACTGTTTTCAAAACTTCTGAATAAGAAACGAGAGTTGCATTGCAAATAATCCAATAGCTCTGCTATACTTCGGAACTCTGATATGGGCCGGGATGGCGGAACTGGTAGACGCGCCAGACTCAAAATCTGGTGGTAGCAATACCGTGTCGGTTCGATTCCGACTCTCGGTACCATTTGAGGTGTAGTGTAATGGCAGCACTCTTGACTCTGACTCAAGCGATCCTGGTTCGAGTCCAGGCACCTCAGCCAATCACTTAACAAAGACAGTGCTAAAATATCTAAGCGAGATCACGCACGTGTTAAATCATATACAATTAAATCAATCCGCTGAAATGAGATTAACGCGCGGACATCTATGGATTTATAGCAATGAAATCAATAATGTCAAAACCCCCTTAAAATCGTTCGAAACAGGCGAACTCATCAATATTCATGATTCGTTCGGAAATAATCTTGGCATTGGTTACATTAATCCGCATAATCTATTGGCCGTGCGACTCCTCACACAAGATATCGCCGAACCCATCGATACATTTTTTTTTCAAAAACGATTTCACCGCGCATTAACGTTGCGTCAAAAACTTTTTTCTCAACCCTACTATCGGTTGATTTACGGCGAAAGCGATGGACTTCCAGGTTTAGTGGTTGATCGCTTCGGAGAAACATTTGTTATTCAAATTAATACTGCGGGCATAGAAAAATTAAAAGATGAAATCATGTCCGCGTTATTAGCAACAACCCATGCCAAATGCATTATTATTAAAAATGCTAGCAGTGAACGCGCGAATGAAGGGATGGAAAAATACACGGAAATCGCTTATGGCCAACTCGCCGCTCCATGTGTCATCGAAGAAAATCAATGTCAATTTATGATTGATTTGTTAAACGGCCAAAAAACAGGATGGTTTTACGATCATCGATTTAATCGTGCGCGCATCGCCACCTATTGCAATGATAAAAACATATTGGATGTATTTTGTTACACGGGCGCGTTTACCCTCCCCTGCGCAAAAATGGCAAAACAAGTGACCGCGGTTGACAGTTCAACTGCAGCACTCGCACAACTCGATGAAAACTGTAAACTCAATGAGTTAAAAAATGTCACCACACACGCAGGCAAGGCGCAACAAGAATTAGAAAATTTAAACAACTCCAGCAAAAAATTCGACGTCATTATTCTCGATCCACCGGCCTTCATTAAACGCAAAAAAGATTACCATACCGGTTTAAAAGCCTATCAACATATCAACGAAGCGGCGATGCGCTTATTAACCCCCCACGGTATTTTATTGTCCGCTTCTTGCTCCATGCATCTCTCTGCCGAAGATTTACTCTTGTGTCTTGCAAAAGCAGGCCACAACGTGGGACGTCAGCCCATCATATTAGAACAATGCCATCAAGCCCCCGACCATCCGATTCACCCCAACATCCCTGAAACAAATTATTTAAAAGGTTTTATTGTAACGATGCAAACATAATGACAAAAAATCATCGTGCAATTCTTGTTGAATGCTCTAAAATCAGACATGATCAATATAAGCCCTGGTAGCTCAGACGGATAGAGCGTTCCCCTCCTAAGGGAAAGGTCAGAGGTTCAACTCCTCTTCAGGGCACCAAAATTCAATATATATCGCATACATTGAAATCTAATGCCCATTAAGGTACGCTACGTTACCTCACTAAAGGGATCCCTATGAAAAAAATATTGAAAATTATCGCCTATATCATTAGCACGATTATTGTACTTGGCATCATTTTAGCTGCTTCACTTTATTTTTATTATCGGCCTACCGATCCTAAAACAATTACATTAGACGCACCTAATGGACAAGTCATCATTACGCGCGATTCGTTTGGCATACCACATATTCACGCGTTAAAAAACGATAACGATGCCTACTATGCGCTCGGCTATATGCATGCGCGCGATCGTCTATGGCAGATTGAATTACAACGACGCGCCACGCAAGGCACCTTAAGTGAAATCTTTGGTTCTAGAACATTAAAAGAAGATAAATTTTTACGCACGTTAGGATTTTATCGCGCAGCACAAACCGCATGGCTTTCATTTAGCCCCCCATTGCAAGCGATGGTGAACAGTTATACGGCAGGCGTTAACGCTTACATCGACACGCATCATTTGCCCATCGAATTTTTAGTATTTAATTTTAAACCCGCACGCTGGACAAACATCGACAGTATCGCTTGGCAAAAAATAATGGCATGGAATTTACAATATAGTTGGCAACAAAAATTAACAAACTACATCATTAAACACACATTGGGCGAAGATCAAATTCCTGTTTTAAATCCACCTTATCCTGATTCTGCCCCTACTATTTTATCGCTGCAAGATTTACAGCAATCGCAATTACCGCAAACAACATCTGCGGATAACTTGGTGCAAAGCAATCAAAATAGTGCCCTCTCAACTTTTCAAAATATTATTGAAACCGATCAACAACTGCGTACATTGCTCGGCCTAAAAGATGCACCCGGAAAAGGTTCAAACAGTTGGGTGCTTTCCGGTAAATTAACCAAAACCGGCAAACCGATTTTAGCCAATGATCCACATTTATCACTCTCTGCGCCTTCCGTTTGGTATTTAGCAGAATTACAAGGCCCCGGGTTGCATGTCATTGGCGCAACGCTCCCCGGTGTTCCGGCGGTGGTCATTGGTCATAACGATCATATTGCATGGGGCGTAACCGACGTCAATCCAAACGCACAAGATCTTTATATTGAACCTCAAAATGCGACATTTAACATCATTCATGACACGATAAAAATAAAAGGAAATTTAGCAACCTTATATACTATCTTAAAATAAATGGCTATATAAAAATAAAAAGTTTAGAGAATAAAAAAGGCATAATTCT
>Ga0209541_10009634_pt1 | contig 15613 bp, 16 predicted proteins | sample RifCSPlowO2_01_FD_184027 | JGI IMG/M metagenome (GOLD analysis project Ga0209541, IMG submission 184027) | Groundwater microbial communities from Rifle, Colorado - Rifle CSP2_plank lowO2_0.1 (SPAdes) (version 2) | ecosystem: Environmental > Aquatic > Deep subsurface > Groundwater | place...
AAACAGAGAATATATGAAAGTCAGTCTCTCACCCGTACTTACTTTAGATCTACCTCAAGATCCATCCCAATATGCTAGTGCCATAAAAAACATGAATGAATTCAGTGTTCTCAATATAACAACTGAAGATAGTAAAAGAGGCAAAATGTATACTGAACAGAGAAAGAGAAATGAGCTGGAAAAATCGACTCCTGATCTAGAGAGCTTCCTAAAACAACTCAATCTTAAAATTTTGATCAAAAATGCCAACGAATTTACAATTCCACGAATTTCCCAGCTAACACTAAAGACAAATCAATTCAACTTGACTACAAAAAGATATCAAGAGACTGACATCAAAAAATTTTCACAGGATCAACAATACCTTGTGGGATGTGCACAAGTAGAAGATAGATTTGGCGATAATGGAATTACAGGCGTATTTATTGTTCGCAAAGAAAACGCAAAGGAATGGTTCATTGACACATTTCTACTAAGCTGTAGAATCATGGGAAGAGAAGTAGAAAAAGGAATCTTTGGTCATATCTTAAATAAAGCTAAAGCAAATGGCGTAGAACGTATAAAAGCACAATTCATTCCGTCTCAGAAAAATAAACCAATAGAGGACTTTTTGCCTAATTGTGGCTTTAAAAAAGAAGGAGATTATTGGGTTTATTCAATTAAATCTCAATTTGTTATTCCAAACTGTCTTACGGTTCGTGCTGAATAATGTCGAAAAGGCTGTATGATCTTATTTCAAGGGTAATGAATGTACCAGCATCATCAATTAATGATGATGAAGGACCAGAATCAATCGAAAGTTGGAGTTCATTCAAGGGATACGTACTACTCTATGAGCTTGAAACCGAATTTAAAGTCAAATTTACAATCGATGAGGCAATGGATGTAAAGAAAGTAGCCGACATTAAGAGACACCTAAGTAATCATGGAGTAATTCTGAATGACTGAGACCCCGGCAGAGTATAATTTTGAGAATATCAAAATTGGAGACAAAAGAAAATTTAATGAAAAAATAGATGAATCAAAAATAGAAATCTTTGCAAGGCTTTCTGGCGATTATAACCCACTACACATGGATGAAAAATATGCCTCAGAGACCTATCTCAAAAGGCGAGTCTGTCATGGCATGCTCTTAGCATCATATCTATCACGATTGGTAGGCATGTATCTGCCAGGAAAAAACGCATTATATTTTTCACAAACATTGAACTTTCAAGCCCCATGTTTTCTAGATGACGAAATTACCGTAGAAGGTGAAGTAATAGACAAAAGCATTTCTACACGGATTATAACAATAAAAACATCAATCTACAATCAACATAAAGAATACGTAGTAGATGGAATCGCCAAAGTCATAATACGCACAGATAACTGAAAATGAGCAACCTTGGAATCGGAATTGATATTGCAGATGTGAAACAATTCAAAAAAATCCCATTTAATTCTAAACCAAAATTTTACAAGAAAATCTTTCTGAATTCTGAAATAAGATACTGTTTAAAACACAAAAATCCATACGAGCACTTTGCAGGTAAATTCGCAATTAAAGAGGCAGTAAAAAAAGCAATTTCTGATAAAATCTCACTTTTAGATATTGAAACATATCACTCTAAATCTAAACCTATGGTCAGGCTCAAAGGTAATCTAGATAAAAAATACACATTCCATGTTTCTATTAGTCATGAACAAAATCTTGCAGTAGGAGTTGTAATTTCACAATTAATTAGATAATTGCTACTAAGCCATTTTATTATTAAAAATAATTTCTGTTATCAAACTATTTCATAATCCTGCTTTTTGCCTTTTTGCTTAGCTTAGCTAATATAGAATTAAATGTCCTACTTCCAATTTCTCCTGATACATTTTTTGGAACAAACAATTCGTCAGGAAAAAGTTTTATGATCTCTTTATCATGCACCGTCTTCTTATTCTCTATTTCCTGATATTTCATTGCTATAAAATCTCTATTTTTGATAATATCTATCTCTGCTTTGATTTTTGTACCAAAGAATCCTTTTGATAAATAAAAAAACCAAACCATTAATTCTACCAAAAAAAGATAAGGAAACATTTTGTGATAAGTATCCTTTGAATAGTGTGTTAGCAGGCAATAACGTCTATTTCTTTCCAACCAAAAAAATTTCCTAGAGCTCCATCTCAGGCTATAACTTTCAGCATGATAAATTGTTGCAGTTGGGATATAGTATGACTTTATTCCCACTTGTGCGGCTCTCCACCCCAAGTCAAGGTCATCATGGTACAAAAATAGGAAGGAATCTAATAAACCCGTTTTCTTTAATACCGCTTGGGAGGTAAAAAGACAAGTTCCTGAAGCATATCCAATTTGTTCTATTTCTCTTCTTTGTTGCATGTCTTGCATCCCTTTATCTCTAGCAAAACCAAATCCAAAAATGTGCAGCATGTTTCCTGTGCTTTGTATCATGTTTTTTTCATAAAGAGAAAGAATTTTTGGCTGATACAACCCCTCGCCATTCTTCTGGTAGGCATCAAGCATCTCTGTTATCCAATTTGGTGATACCACGGTATCGGGGTTTAAAATTACAACAAACTCACCACTGGCCTGTCTTAATCCAATATTATTTCCTTCACAATATCCAAAGTTTTCCTTATTCTCGATTAGCTTGACCGAACCAAATTTTTCCGTGCATTTAATGTGACTTTGATCTTTTGATGCATTATCTACTATAATTACCTCCATATTGTCATACGAAGTGTTAAAAACTGATTGAACACAGTTGATTAGAAGATCACCTGCATTATAGTTGAGAATGATTATGCTTACTAATGGATTTGTAGATTTATTTGACAATTTTGATTATAGTGATATTTTTGTTCCCTCTCCTAACAAAAACACCTTGCTGTCTGGGTTTTTGGATTTGGTTATATCAGAATTAAATGCAATTATGCTGTCTTTAATTGTAAAATTGCCATCTATGGTACAACCAGACATAATTATGGAGTTCTCTACATGACATTTGAATAATTTCGAACCGTCTCCTATGCTGGTATTTGAGCCAACATATACATCTGGACCAATTATGCAGTTTTTACCAATTATGACAGGCCCTATTATCGTGGAATCTCTTTTTATAATGGTTCCCTCTCCAACCATTACGATTCCAGTAACCGAAACGCCGTCTTCTTTTTGGCCGTAAAAATATGGTTTCATGCCAGTCAATATCACATGATTTGCATGTATGATGTCATGAGGAGTTCCAGTATCCTTCCAATAATCTGTAACCATATCATAATTGATTTTATAGCCTTCTTCTAGAAGCATTTGTAACGAGTCGGTAATTTCATACTCATGTCTCCATGAAGGTTTTAGTCTATCAATTATGTCAAATATCACGGGGGTGAGAAAATAGATCCCAGTTACAGCAAGATTAGTTGGAGGATTCTTTGGTTTCTCCATAATCTTTGTTATGATGCCATTTTTTATATCCGCAATGCCAAACTGTCTTGGATTGCTGACCTCGCACAATAAGATTGACGCATCAGCATTAGAGTGATTAAACCTTTCAGCATATTCTGCAATGTTTTTTTTTAAAATATTATCTCCCAAAAAAACGATAAATTTTTCATTGTTAACAAATTCCTTGCAAAGTCGAATGGCATGGGCAATACCATGCGGCTCATCTTGATATACATAAGTTATTTTTGCTCCAAAACTACTACCATCCCCATAATACTCTTGAACCTTATTTGCACCAGTTCCACCAATAATTATAGCAATTTCAGTTACACCTGCGTCTACTAATGACTCAAGACAATACTGTGACATTGGTTTGTTTGCTATTGGTAAAAGCTGCTTTGGCCCTGTATGGGTTAGAGGTCTTAATCTGGTTCCGTGACCACCGTGCAATATTATTCCTTTCAATAATCATTCAACCCTGATTCATTTATCTTATCTAGTTTTCCAAGATGTCTTTAGCATGTCTTTTGAAGAAATACTATCAAGCCACTTTCTGTTCGACTCATACCAGTTTATTGTATATTTCAGACCGTCTTCAAAATTGTATTTTGGTTTCCATCGCATTTGTCTGTAAATTTTTTTAGAATTCAAACTATAACGAAAATCATGACCTGGTCTGTCTTTAATAAATTGAATCAAATCTTGAGATTTTCCAACAACTTTTAGGATCTTCTTTACTATGGTCAGATTGTCCACTTCGTTTTGAGCTGATATGTTGTAAGATTCGCCTTTTTTACCTTTGAATGATGCTTGTAAAATGGCATTACAGTGATCCAATACAAATATCCAATCTCTGATATTTTTACCATTTCCATAAATTGGAATTTTTTTATTCATTTTTGCTAACATGATGACTTTGGGAATAAGCTTTTCCGGCGATTGTCTAGGTCCATAATTGTTTGTGCATCTGGTTATTATTGCATCACAGTCATAAGTCGTTACATATGATCGAACAAGTGTTTCTGCCGATGCCTTTGATGCTGCATAGGGGCTGGATGGATTAAAGGGAAAGTTTTCATCCGCACTTTCTTTTTTTAGACTGCCAAAAACCTCATCCGTAGATATTTGGATTAGTTTTTTCTTGTGTTTTCGGACAGATTCTAAAATGGCATAGACACCTATTATGTTTGACTCTAAAAACGGTCTTGGGTCTACAATACTTCTGTCAACATGGGACTCTGCAGCAAAATTGATAACAATATCTGATCTTGAAACCAGTTTTTCTATGAGATTTTTGTTTGTAATGTTGCCTTTGACAAATTTGTAATTTCTGCTTTTCAATCCAGCCAAGTTATGGATGTTTGAGCCAGGGAATATGGCATCGATATTTGTAATTTTTGTCTTGGGATATTTTTCAAGTGCATGTAAAATAAAGTTACTTCCAATAAAACCTAACCCACCAGTAACTAAAAGTCTCATTAACGCATACTGTGTTAAAAACATGTAAAATAACACTTGTGATTAATTGATCCAAAATTCAGATAATGATGATTTTAATACTATCTGGTATTCTCATAAACTAAATGAAGAATGATACGATAAGATCTGTAAAATTAGAAAAACATGAGACAAATGACATCAAAGACAACCATGTGAATGGCTCATTAACCGTGATCTGGAGAGACTGGGATAAAATATTGGGGGTTGAACCAAAAATGATTTACGTTTCCTCAGTATTTCCTGGTAAAATTAAAGGTCCACATCTGCATACAAAACGTGACAGTTATTTTGTTTGCATTAGGGGCAAAGTAGTCTTCATAGCAAAGGATCTACAAGGGAAATATCATGAAATTGAATCCAGCGAAGAAGAACCTGTATTGATACAGATTCCAAAAAATCATCCATCAGCTCACATAAACATAACTGATAAGATTGCGACGGTGCTTGTACTTGCGAATCCATCTTGGAGGCCAAATGATGATGAAATGAAAAACGTACAGTTTACTGATTATGACTGGAACAAATGGAGAAAATAAATCATAAACTACACAGTATCAACAATGTATTTGTGAGGTAAAATCTCTTTAATCAATTTTTCACGCAAGATGATTTTTTTAATCTCATCCTTTGTTAGTAGATAAGTCGAATCTGACGAATATTCGTCTTTGAGCTTTGTCTTTTTGTATGTGATGGTTCGTATAGGATCTAGACCCTCACCACCAAAAGTGTACACGATATAATCGGTATCTGACTCGAAGGTATACATCAATTCATGTTTGCTAATCAACGTTTCATGATACTTTTCTCCTGCCCTAACTGGTATTTTCACCGTTTTGGCATTCTTGTCGACTAATTCAATGATGGCATTTTTCATGTCTTCTACCTTAAAGGCTTTCAGCTTTGGCACAAATATCTCTCCGCCTTTTCCATGTCTTGCAGCTCTTAAGATAAGATCGACTGCCTGCTTGATTGTTATATTGAATCTGGTCATGGTTAGATCTGTTATTGGTATCCTTTTACCTGCTATGATGTTTTCAACAAAAATGGGCAATATCGAACCTCTACTCCCCAAAACATTTCCATATCTCACACAGATGAATCGTGTCTTTCGATTTCCTTTATAGAAATTTGCTGCAAGAAATAGTCTCTCCATTAATAATTTAGAAGCACCATATGTGTTGGCAGGGGATACAGCCTTATCGGTTCCTACTCCTATAGCTAATTCAACATTATTGTTAAGACAAGTATCAATGACATTTTGTGTTCCATCCACATTTGTTTTTACAAACTCAAACGGATTATACTCAGCCACAGGAACCTGTTTTAGTGCGGCTGTATGGAAAACAATATTTACATTTTCCATTGCGCGATTAAGCCTGTTCATATCTCTAATATCTCCAATTAGAAACCTTAACCTTTTGTCAGATATTTCTAAACGCATGTTAGTTTGTTTCCATTCATCCCTGCTGAAAATTCTGATACGCTTAACATCAGTTTGTAAAAGTCTCTTGGTTAATGCCGTTCCAAGTGAACCTGTGCCTCCGGTTATGAGCACAGTTTTACCTTTGAACATGCTTATTTGGTAAAATTACCATCATAAAAAACCTTGTAAGTTTTTAACAGTTTGAACCTGGCAACACAATCAAATAAATAATTAATTAATCGTCGTCAGTACATAGATTCAGTTGACAAATACAATAGTTCTTGTTTCTTCCCCAATTGAACTGGAAGCTCTCAATATCAAAAATTTACACGATGCCAAAATATTTTCATTCAACATACAAACTCACAGGGCTCTTGAAAAAATTCAAATCGCGCATGAGATAGGTGAGACTTATTTAAGCAAAGCAGACAAATTGAAAATTTTTGATTTGACTGTGTCATACTATGACTGGTATAATAAAAAAGAAATTTCTAATGACTTTGAATTTGAAGGAATAAACCTGCTAAGTTTGCTGGATACAGCAGAACTTCATCAACATCTGATTAATTGTTTATTTGATTTTCTGCTGATAAAGAGGATCATTGAAAAAGAGGATCCAAAAGAGATCATCGCGACAACTAGATTCTCAGACATTATCAAATCACTGATAGGCGGAAAGACAATTTCAATAAAAATACGCGAATTATCTTCAACCAATTATTTACCATGGGACAGAATTCAAATCAAATTCAACATAGGACATCATCCGATATCATTTTACCTGTCACGATCTGCATATCTGAAGATAAAAAGTACACTTGAAGCCGTAATATGCGGCACATTAAATCTCTGGTATGATCTAGATTCTAAGGAAAAGTCTGTTATGTTGTTGGAGTTCAATCCATCCACTTACAAAGATCTGCTTAGTCAACTAGACAAAACAGACAAAAACATCGTTCTAATAAATAGGCGTAGACCCGCAATCTGGAATCTAGATTCAATTAAAACGCTAAGTAATTCAAAATGCAAAATTCTGAACACAAACAAGACGCTTGACAAGACCACAAAAAACGAGATTAAATCTGCAACAAACAAGTATTTAAAAAAACTGGAACAGCTTGCAGACAATCAAATTCTTTCAAATTTGTTTCTGTGCGAAGGTTATTCGTTTTGGTCTGCCATCAGAGATGTTTTAATTAGCACATATAGAAATCGTATCTCTGAGTATATCTCATTCTTGCTTTTGATGAGAAAATTTTTTGAAAAGACTAATGTTTCATCCATCATATCACTCAATGTTATTGGTGAAACCGAAAAAATCGTTTTGGCGGTAAATAAGAACCGTGCTACTTCTATAATGGTTGAACATGGATTTGCAAATTACACACAGGATTTGCAACGATATGACGTTCTAAGTAACTATCCTCTTCTACAAGACAAAGTAGCAGTGTGGGGGGAGATTCAACAAAAATATCTACTTGAACAAAGAAAATTTGATCCTAATAGAATACTCATTGTAGGTAGCCCAAGACATGATGTCTTTTTTAAAAGAAAAACAAAAAAAATTGGAAAAACACAAAAAATTATTTTATTGACAATTGTACCAATAACAAAGATAACCGGTCAAGCAGACACCAACACCTACATAAAATTTGACGTATTTGTGCGTGAGTTGTGCAGCATGATAAAAAGGATTGATAAGGTGAAATTAATTGTAAAACTACACCCAGGTCAAGCCGAACACAATGCTATGATAATAGATTTACTCAAAAATATTGATTCTCAGATCCCAGTTTACCATCTAACCTCAATTATGGATTTAATTGAATCATGTGATATCATGATAAACATTAATCCTGAAAGTTGTGATACATCAACTGTCATAATGGAGGGGTTAATCATGGGAAAACCCATCATCACAGCATTTTTAGACGATAAATATCACGAAATTGAATTTGTTAAAGACAATGCGACAATATCTATATCAGATCGTAAAAACCTCGAAAAGATACTACGCGATGTTCTATTTGATAATAATACTCGTCAACTGCTTAAAAAAAATACTGAATCTCACCTACAAAAATACTTGGCAAATCAGGGTACATCTTCTAAAAATCTTGCTGATATCTTAAATTCTGCCTAGTTATAATTCCAGTTTTGGATTTGGGCCATCAGAAATCAAATTTCTACTTCTTAGCATGTTGACGAAGCTCAAGAGCAATTTGTCGTTATATCTGCGTGCAACCGTCTGTATTCCCATTGGGAGACCAGCATGTGTCTTGACTATTGGCATGTTTATGGTTGGTATTCTACACATGGTCCAAATCAAGCTTGGATCATCAATCTCCTTTTCGTTTCTTAAGGGGGCATGACTTGCCGTAGATAATGAAATTATTACATCAAATCCTTCAAAAGCCTTGTCTATTTTATTAGCAATTGCATTTTGATATTCTATGGCATCATCAAATTGCTTCGTAGAGATCTCTTTTGCTTGAGCAGCAAATTCGTAGAAAATATCACTTACTAGTGACCTATTTTGTAATTCATTTTTAAAATAATAAGAAAGAGACTTTGTGTAAATTATTTTGTGCATATGATGAGCTATATCAAATTCCTGTGGTAGAACGAATTCTTCTACATCAAAGTCCTTTTGTTGCGAGAGTTGTTGAATAAATGATTCAAGCGAACTTCGTGCGTATTCTTCGGCCTTGTTCCATACGGAAGATTTTACAAATTTAATTTTCCACGGTCTGTGCTTAACCGTTTGGCGATTCTCATCATTTAATGCAGCTTCACTTAACGGATAATCTCTACCCTTGACTCGAACAATATCAAATAATAACTCCAAGTCTTGTGGAGTTCTTGCAAAATATCCAACTTGATCTAGAGGATCTGTTGTCTTGAGCATGCCGGTTCTGGGAATTAGTCCAAAAGTGGGCTTGAAGCCATAAACACCACAAAAACTGGCAGGCCTAATTATTGAGCCTGCAGTTTGTGTTCCAAGAGCTAGTGGCACCATACATGTAGAAACAGCAATTGCAGAACCGCTAGAACTAGTGCCAGGACTTCTTGTTGGATCATAAGGGTTCTTTGATTTTCCTAATGCATGTACAGCAAATTCAGCCGTTTCAGTTTTACCAACTATTATTGCATTGGCCATACGCAAGTAGTAAACCACTCTTGCATCATTACCTGGCGTGAAACCTTTCCAGAGTGGACTCCCCATCTCAGTTGGGAAATCTTGCGTATTGAAAATATCCTTAATTCCTATTGGGACTCCATAAAGTGGGCCTATATCGATTCCATTTTTTATCTTCTCATCAAGCTCTGTCGCTTTTTGGAGACTTTGGTGATTATTCAGATGAACCCATGCATCAGTTTTTGGATTAATCTTTTCTATACGGTTTATTATGGATTCTATTACTTGACTTACTGTGATTTTTTTATCTTTTATAAGTGAAATTAATTCAGTTGCTGAAGCCAGATATAACTTGGCTGCAGAATCATCCATATTTATGAAATTTTTATATCGTAATATATTAAAGCAGTTGCTTTGCCTTTCCCTCTCTTTTGCTTTTTAATGTATTGATAAATTCCGATTCGGTCATACCTGTAATTTTTAAATAATAGTCTAATCCTTCAGGCCTCTTTGTATCATGTTTTTTCGCAAGCTCAAAACCCTCTTCACGTGTCAATAGTCCTGCTCTTACATCTTGGCTTGCATGATCCGTTCCCCTACCAAAGCCACGTTTGATGAATTTAGCATAGTCATGAACTCCAGACATTAGACATTCCACGCTTTTGTATCCTTTATAGGTCCCTTCAACATCATCTTCCTTCCATCCATATACATCACGAACAAATTCCGTTTGTTTTTCATCATCCCAGAAGATATAGTCACTTAAGAAAATCCCAACAACCCCCACCCTGTCAATGTCTTCTTGAGATGGATACACATATGGCCCCAAATCTTGCCATGTAAGACCATCGCCAAGCATTTGGTCTGCCGTAACTTTAGCTGAAACTTTAGTAAAATATTCTCTATCATATCTTACTGGTTCATAATGGGTTGCTCTTCCTGAGGCATGAGAGACAGATTCTCCCCACACAATTAAGGGAATATTATACATGACAGCTATCTGGAGTACAAATGCACCAATACCTGCATGACAGTGCCAGCAAGCATCTCCTATTATGCTAAGCGACTTTTTTGCAATCTTGTTTATTGACATCCTTTTAGGTGTAAACATCAAATGATCAACATTAAACTTTTCTACTGCATTCCACAAATTCTGTTTACCAGTTTCAGTATACCAGTTATGACTGAATGTTACCGCTAAAGGATTCATTCCATAAACTTTAGTCAAGACATGAAGTTGAAACGTACTATCCTTTCCACCACTAATTCCAATAACACAATCATAGGGACCCTTTTTGTTTTCCTTATGAAATTCTAGAATTCTTCGAAGCTCTTTTTCTCGTTCTGCCCAATTAATATGGATTTTCTGTTCTGCTGATTGGCATGCTTGACAAATTCCCATCTCATCAAATTTAATTCCTTCATTGGTTTCTGGCATACAACATCGTTTACAATATTGCAGGTTTGGATACAGCGGCTTTCCATAGTCAGACATAATCAAAAGTAAACCTATAGAAAGTATAAAGGTTTACAACTTTCAAAAAACATATCTTAGAATTTAATAACATTAGGCGTTCTTACATTTAATACTACGAAATTAGATTTTAACATTGTTGAAAATAATTGGTGTAATTCAAGCTCGGATGCATTCTACCAGACTTCCAGACAAAGTTATGTTGAATATTTTAGGCAAACCAATTATTTGGCACATTTACAATAGATTGACACATTGTAAAAACTTGAATAAAATAGTAATAGCTACAGGTGATTATGATCAAAATTCACAAATCTGTAATTTTGCACAAAAAAATAGTATTCCTTACTTTATCGGCAGTGAAAAAGATCTTATTGACAGATTATACAAAACATCTGTTCATTTTGATGCCTCAGCAATAGTTAGAATAACCTCTGATTGTCCACTGGTAGATCCTCAAATTGTTGACATGATGGCTAGTGAGTATATAAACAAAAAAGATCAGTACGATATAGTTCGAAATTATGGCGATGTGATTAGAACCTTTCCACACGGTCTAGATGCCGAAATTTTCTCACACACATCATTAGAAAAAATGTGGAATGAAATAAAATCTCCTGAATTACGAGAATGGTTTCCACTATATGTTAAACAAAATCCAAAACTCTTTAGAATCTTAGAAATAAAGAATTCTACAAATTTTTCGAACCTAAGGTGTACTGTTGATTATCCTGAGGATTTTGAATTTGTAAAAAGAGTTTATGAGATACTATATGACGAAAACAAGATTTTTTATCTTACAGATATTGTAAATTTGTTAAATAAACAACCTGATTTAAAGAGCATAAATTCAAAATATGTGGGTTATCATAACATCGATGCGCCTAAAATATAACAGAACAATAAAAACATAAAACTAAATGTATTTCTAAACAAGAATTGTAACCATATCCAATGCCAAATCCCAATCTTGATAATCCCAACCACACTTTTGTTATAGCTGAAGTTGGGTCTAACTGGAAGTGTGGAAGCTATGATGAAAACATACGAAGAGCAGAAGATCTAATTCGTGTAGCAGCAAAAGCAGGAGCTGACGCAGTTAAATTTCAAACATTTAGGTCAGAATCAGTTTATGCATTTAATGCAGGAAAAAGCGATTATCTAACACAACATGGGATAAAGCAGAACATCAATGAGATCTTCGACTTTCTTTCTATGCCGTATGAAATGATTCCTGAGCTAAATGATATCTGTAGAAAACATAACATTTTGTTCATGTCTACACCGTTTTCTGTTCAAGATGCTATGAAAATTGATCCATACGTAAAGTTGCACAAGATTGCTTCATATGAAATCAATCATGTGAGACTTTTGGAATTTCTTGCAACTACAAAAAAGCCTATCTTAATATCAACCGGGGCAAGTACCTTTACTGAAATTGATTTTGCAGTGAATTTATTAAAAAAACAGAACGTTAGCGATATTGTTTTAATGCAATGTACCGCAAAATATCCTGCTTCTATAGAATCATTGAATCTTTCAGTAATTCCATCAATGAAATCAAGATACAGTCTTACTATGGGTCTTTCAGATCATAGCATAGATCCCATTTTGGGTCCACTTCTTGCAATAGGATATGGGGCAACAGTTATAGAGAAACATTTTACTCTTGATAGAAATCTACCAGGTCCTGATCATCCATTTGCACTAATTCCAAAAGAATTAACACTAATGATTGAAACAATTAGAAAAGCTGACAAAGCTAAAGGAAATGGTAAAAAAGAAATCCTCTCTGAAGAAAAAGAGCTAAGATTGTTTGCTACACGGTCTATTCAAGCAACAAAAAATATTTCAAAAGGTGAGATCTTGGTGGAGGGTGAAAATTTTGATGTATTAAGACCTGGCAATAGAAAAAGAGGATCTGAAGCTAGATTCCTTAACAAAATAAACAAAAAGAGATCCGCTACTGAGATTAAAAAAGGCGAGGGGATAACCGATTACTATTAAATTGATATTTACCACGCAAAACGATTTGTTAATCGAATAATTTTATCTACATTATCTTCTGTCAAATTTGGATGAATTGGTATTGTGACTATGTGCTTTCCGATTTGTTCTGTAATGGGCAACTTTGTAGAACTTTTGTAGAAACTCATTGTGTGAATTGGCCTGTAATGTATGCCTGTCTCTACCCCATTTTCAGCCATTTTTTTAATAAATGAATTTTGATTTTGTACTAATATCCAGTATAGGTGATAAGAACATTCATTGTTAAATGGCATCTTTTTCTCAACCTGAATCTTGTTTGAATACATGCGAGCAATACTCTTTCTTTTTCTGTTTACTCTATCTAATTTCTTTAGCTGAGTCAATCCAATTGCGGCCGAAAACTCATTCATATAATAATTCCAACCTAGCCGTGAAATATCGTATGTGACATTTTTCCGGTTTGATATGCCACACCATCTTAAAGAATTTAAAATTGATTTTTCTTTTTTGCTATCTTTACCATTTAATGTAATTGCTCCTCCTGACGGCATGGCTAAATTTTTCACAGGGTGGAAGCTAAAACAAATTAGATCACCATGTGTACCAATTTTTTTGCCATTGTAAGTAGCACCAGACGCATGAGCTGCATCTTCAATCAAAACAAGTTCATTTGTCTCGCATAATAATTTAATTTCATTAATATTCGCAGCCATTCCACCAAAATGAACGGGTAAAATAGCCCTAGTTTTACTTGTGATTGCTTTTTTAATTAACTTTGGATCTATACATAATGTTTCTGGATCTACGTCTACAAAAACAGGTTTTCCACCATTATACAAAACAGTATGAGCTGTTGATACAAATGACATTGAAGGGAGAATAACTTCTTTATTTTTGATATCTGCTAAAGATGCAGCTAAGTGAAGAGCAGCAGTACCACTATTTACAGCAACACATTCATCCGAGTCTATGTAATTGTTAAATTTTTTTTCAAACTCCAAAACATTTCCCATACCAGTTCCTGATGCCCAAAAATGACTTTTTAGAACCTTACTAACAATTTTTTCCTCTTCTTTTTCTACTACTGGATCAAATAACTTGATTTTGTTTTTCATTAATTTACTTGGATTTTTCTATTCTAAGCTCATAAGTGTATTGGATGAGTTTGAATCCATTTTTTTTGAAAAACTCGATTGATTTTTTGTTACCTGGACTTACATTTGCCAAATATCTTTTTTTTGGATTTTGTTTTATTAGTAATTGTAATGCTTTGTTTCCAAGTCCAATTCCTTGTAATTCTTTTTTTAGAAATATACCGATCTCATTTAATTCTGTTAGATAAATCGAGCCAGCTTTCTGACTGTTAACGGTGATGACATACCATTTTGAATAAGGCCTAGATACAACAAATCTGACATGCTGATTAAATGTAGGCATCTCTCTGTGAGAAATATTGGCGCGAGGATCTCTCTCTGACAAAAGTTGGTATAAAAACTCGTAATCACTTTCTGTAACAAGTTTTAACCTTATCTTTTCTTTCATAAATCAATAAATTTTCTTCAAGTATTTCAACATGTTTTACTTGCCATAAAGTATTCATTTCAATTAATTGAGGTTTAGTTTGTACTTAATCAAATAATTCTCAACATCTGAGAAATAAATCAATTCAAACAATCTTCGATTAATCAATAATTATTATGTATATGTAACAAGCGTCTTTCTATATAAAAGAAAAATAGGAGCAAAGGAGATACAAAACATTGATAGAAGAGGTTCCAACTAATTTTTGGAAAATTCCTCTTTACAAAATATACAAGATGACGAGGATCTAAGTTTGATAAAAAGGATATTCAAAAGAGGGCCTCAAAATAGAGAAAAAGGTTGATTCCTCTAAAAAACAATTATAAGATAACCTTAAAATGAATCTCATAATTGGCAAAACTTGCGCTTAAAGGTGGATCTAAAACACGTGAATCATCTTTTCCAAAACATCCTATGATTGGTGAGGAAGAAAAAAATCAAATTTTAGAAGTTTTAAACAGCGGAAATATCTCTACATTTGTAGCCTCTCCCGGTGAACATTTTCTTGGTGGTAAAAAAATCCGTGAATTTGAAGAAAAATTCGCAACAAAAATGGGAACAAAATTTGCTGTCGCATTTAACTCTGCCTCATCGGCACTTCATGCTGCAGTTGTATCTGTAGGTGTTTCACCAGGTGAGGAAGTAATTGTACCTCCCACCACATTTACATCAACTGCAACATCTGCTCTTATGCATAATGCAATACCTGTTTTTTCAGATGTAAAACGTGACACTTTTTGTCTTGATCCCACAAAACTAGATGCTGTATCAAGTCCTTTGAGTAGGGCAATTATTCCAGTACATCTGCATGGACGACCGTGCAATATGGCTGCAATTATGCTGCTGGCGAAAAAAAACCACTTGAAGGTAGTGGATGATGCGGCCCATGCCACAGAGAGCTGGTACAAGAATCGCAAAATCGGCAACATTGCCGATGTGACAGTGTTTAGTTTTTATGCTACCAAGAATCTTGCCTGCGGAGAGGGAGGGATGGCGGTTTCCAAAAATGAACGCATTATCGATAAGATTAGGAAGTTGAGCTATTTTGGGATAAATAAAGAGGCCTTCCGG
>Ga0209541_10009636_pt1 | contig 15611 bp, 13 predicted proteins | sample RifCSPlowO2_01_FD_184027 | JGI IMG/M metagenome (GOLD analysis project Ga0209541, IMG submission 184027) | Groundwater microbial communities from Rifle, Colorado - Rifle CSP2_plank lowO2_0.1 (SPAdes) (version 2) | ecosystem: Environmental > Aquatic > Deep subsurface > Groundwater | place...
TTAGCTCCATTTGCACCGCACATAACGGAAGAATTGTGGCAAACTCTGACTTCCCAAGGTCGGACCTTAAGAATTCAAAAAGGTCTGACCTTTAGGGGCTCTATTCATTTTTCGAGTTGGCCAAAGTGGGACGAAAATTTAGTTAAAGACCAAGAAATAACAATCGCAGTGCAAATAAACGGTAAAGTTAGGACTGAAATTATAATTCAAATGAACGAAGAAGAAGAGGAGGTAAAGAAAAAAGCTCTTTCTGACCAGACTGTTTTAAAGTATTTAATAGATGGACATCCTAAAAAAATAATTTATGTTAAAAATAAAGTTATTAACATACTACCCTAATTAGGATATTGTTAAATACCACTATTTTGTAGTATGATATTAAGTATCAATAAAGTGGTTGAAGTCTTTATTAGCGTTTTTTTTATCAATAAACAACAAATAATATGTTATCAAATATTTTGGACAGAATCTCTTTTTGGTCGCTTTTTGTGGTAATTGTGCTATTACCAATTTTCTTTTTGCCATTCACTCAAATTCCAATTGAAACTTCTAAAGGTTTGCTTTTTGTGATGGGCTTGGCTATTTCAATTATTTTTTGGATAGCGGCTCGATTTTCAGACGGTAAAATCAACCTGCCGAAGTCCTGGCTTTTACTTTCTGCTTTTGGTGTTTTGCTGGTATTTCTTATTTCTGCTCTATTTTCTTCAGCTTTACAAGTATCCCTCTTTGGCATAATGCTTGACATGGGTACTTTCTATTTTATGTTGGGAGCTTTTCTTTTGATGCTGCTCTCTTCTATTGTTTTAAAAGATATAAAAAATGCAAAAACAGTTTTTTGGGGAATAATCATATCTTCTGCTGTTTTATTTTTGTTCCAGAGTCTGCGCCTGTTTATGCCTGATTTATTATCATTAGGAATTTTAGGGGGAAAAACCGATAATATTTTAGGGTCTTGGAACGCCCTTGGGCTTTTTACCGGATTTTCTACTATCATGTCTCTTTTTATAGTTGAATTTTTTTCGGTCCCAAAAAGAATTAAATGGTTGTTGGGAGTTTTGATTGCATTTTCAGTTGTGTTATCCGCAGTAGTGAATTTCCCCTTGATTTGGGAAATTCTTGGAATCTTTGCTTTAATTATTTTTATTTATAAAATTTCTTTTTCTTTTGGCAGAAAGCAAGAAGAAGGAAGTGAGAAGAAACATTTTCCGGCTTTTTCTTTCGCTGTAGTTATGGTCTCACTTTTGTTTTTTATGTCCGGCCAATTTATTGGAGAATTATTGCCGAATAGTTTAAATTTATCAAATATTGAGATCAGGCCTTCCTTTGGAGCTACGATGTCAGTCACGGGAAAAGCTCTTATGAAAGACCCAATCTTAGGCGTGGGTCCAAATAAATTTGGAGAAGTATGGGCGATGTATAAACCTCAGGTTATCAATGCTACTCAATTTTGGGACACTTCTTTTAACTCTGGTTCAGGTTTATTACCAACTTTTGCCTCTACTACTGGCTCTTTGGGTATCCTGGCTTGGCTCACATTTTTCATTTTATTTATAATGATTGGCGCAAAATCTCTTTTTGCTAGCGTTAAAAATAATATGAATTGGGAAGTGGTGGTATTTTTTGTGGCTTCTCTTTATTTATTTGTTTCGTCTTTTTTCTATTCTACGGGTGAAGTTATGTTTTTATTGGCTTTTGCTTTCACCGGAATATTTACAGGTTTATCTTCCGCTAGTCGTTCCAATGGAGAAATTTCGATGTCGTTTTTAAATGATCCTAGAAAAAGCTTTTTCTCTATACTTTTTCTTGTGATTTTGATGATTATTTCTGCGGCTGCAGGATTTAAGTATGTAGAAAGGCTAGCTTCTGTTTCGTATTTTGGCAAGACACTTTCAGCTTCGACTATTCCAATGGCGGAAAATTCTATTACTAAAGCTATTTCTTTACATCAAAATGATTTATATCTGCGTACCTATACACAAGTGTATCTCACAAAAATTAATTCCATAGTTACTAAGGGTTCAACCTTATCTGAAACAGATAAAGCCGATTTGCAAACAAGTTTTGACCGAGCAGTAAATGGCGCGCAGTTGGCAGTAGCATATAATAGTAAAAATTATCTGAATTATAATTCTTTAGGGGCTGTATATAATACAGTTGGGTTACTTGGTGTAAAGGGTACTTATGATAAAGCGATTGAAGCATATAAAACAGCCTCAACCCTTAATCCGCTGAATCCCGGAATTAAACTTGCCACAGCCCGCATCTATTTTGCTGATGGAAAAATTAAAGAAGCCAAAGACTTTATCAAAGAAGCTCTTTCTTTAAAACCTGATTATATAGAAGCGCTCATTACTATTTCTCAGATAGAAAAAAGTGATGGCAATAATACCGTTGCTATTTCTTATGCGGAAACGGCGTTATCTCTTGCCCCCGATAGTCAAGATTTAATTCAATATGTTAATTCTTTGAAAGGAGGAAGTTCTACTCCTTCTACTACCAATAATGATAAAACCGGACAGCAATAATTAAGTAATTAAAAATGCAGAGGATCTTGAGAATTTTCAGCAAGGAATATGTAAATATAAACCAAGCTGCGCTCCTTTTGGGTTGTTTTACTTTTCTTTCTCAAATTCTGGCGCTTTTTCGTGATCGGTACATCGCGCATTTTATCGGCCCATCGCCGGAACTTGATGCTTATTACGCCGCCTTTCGTGTGCCAGATCTTATTTTTATTTCCATTGCTTCTCTAGCTTCTATTACTGTGCTCATTCCATTCATCGTAGAAAAAATGAATGGAGAAAAAGTTACAGATAAAGCACGTAAATTATTGAATGATGTTTTTACAGTTTTTTTTATAGTTATGATAATTATTTCTATTATAGCTTTTTTCATTATGCCTTATCTGATATCTTTTGTTACCCCGGGTTTTACACCACTTATGCAAACAAAAGTTATTTTATTTTCACGGATAATGTTGCTTTCTCCCATTTTGATGGGTCTTTCTAATCTTTTTGGTACCGTTACTCAACTTTTCCGTAAGTTCTTTATCTACTCCTTAAGTCCTATTTTTTATAATTTTGGTATTATTATCGGTATCATTTTTTTGTATCCGATTTTTGGAATAAATGGCTTGGTCTTTGGGGTTGTATTGGGGGCTCTTATGCATTTTTTGATTCAAGTATCTGCCTCTTGGGGATGTGGATTTACTCCCAGGTTTTCCTTCGGCCGTAGTCCTACAGGTGAGGCAATTTCTATTAATTTTAAAGAAATTAAACAGATAGTACTTATTTCACTTCCAAGAACCCTCGGTCTTTCCTTCAATAATATTGCCTTTATTTCAATTATTGCTTTTGCCTCCTATCTATCAAGCGGCTCGATTTCAATTTTTAATTTTTCATTCAATCTGCAGTCAGTGCCGCTTAATATTATTGGAGTATCTTATGCGGTGGCCGCTTTCCCCACTTTAGTTAAATCTTTTTCCGGTCAAAAAAAAGATGAATTTAAAAACCACTTGAAATCTACTGCTAGGCAAATAGTATTCTGGTCGTTGCCAGTAATCTTTCTTTTTATCGTGCTTCGCGCGCAGATCGTGCGCGTGATACTTGGTTCTGGGTCTTTTTCTTGGGAAAATACTCGTCTGGTGGCTGCCTCTCTGGCAATTTTTTCTATTTCTGTTCTGGCTCAAGGTATGATTGCTCTTTTATCTCGCGCCTATTATGCCACAGGCAATACCAAACGTCCGCTCACAATCAATTTAATTTGCTCCATTTTAATTATAATTTTTTCTTATTTATTTTTAAATATTTTTGAAAACGTCCCGACCTTCCGTTATTTTATAGAATCTTTACTAAAAGTTGATGACATCAACGGTACTGAAGTATTGATGCTTCCTCTGGCATATTCTGTTGGGACCATTTTAAATTTTATTCTGCAGTGGTTTTTTGTTAGAAAAGATTTTATGGAACATGAGTCCTTCATTACCAAAACTTTTTTCCAAAGTTTGGGAGCTTCATTTTTTATCGGTCTTGTCTCTTATATCAGTTTGAATATTTTTTCTCCGATCTTTAGTACCATCACTTTCTGGGGAATATTTTTGCAAGGATTTATTTCCGGAATTTTAGGCATTTGCTCCGGTATTTTGATATTGTATCTTTTGAAAAATGAAGAACTGAAAGATCTTATAAAAACCTTCAAAACCAAATTCTGGCGCACTAAAGTTCTTGTTTCTCCCCAAGAAGAACTTTAAAATGGCATTTTCGTAAAACTCTGTTATATTTAAAGGATGGATTTAAAACATATTAGAAACTTTTCTATAATTGCGCATATTGACCACGGCAAAAGCACCTTGGCGGACCGGATGCTTGAGATTACACACACTATTCCAGAACGCAAAATGCGTGACCAAGTGTTGGACTCTATGGACCTTGAACGAGAACGTGGCATTACCATCAAAATGCAACCCGTGCGAATGGAATATACCTTAGGAACCGATAAATATATACTAAATTTAATTGATACTCCCGGGCATATAGACTTTTCTTATGAGGTTTCTCGCGCTTTAAAGGCCGTAGAAGGCTCTATTTTACTAGTTGATACAACCCAAGGCGTACAGGCTCAAACGCTTACTACGCTTAATATGGCGCGTGAGGGAGGGCTTAAGATTATTCCTGTACTTTCCAAAATTGACTCGCCCCTGGCACGGGTAGATGAAGTAAAAAAAGAAGTGACAGATCTTTTGAATTGTAATCCTAACGAGATACTTTTTGTCTCTGGACGTACAGGTGAAGGAGTAGAAAATCTTTTAAATGAGATTATAAAACATATTCCAGCACCTAAAGAAAATTATCACGGAGATAATATTTTGCGTGCGCTTGTTTTTGATTTTAAATATTCCAATCATAAGGGAGTGATAGTTTTTATTCGGTTATTGGATGGTAAAGTTAAAAAAGGAGAGAGTTTGATTTTTTCAGTATCGGGCGAAAAGTTTAATTCTCTGGAAGTGGGCACTTTTTCACCTGAAGAAACTGCGCGTGATTTTCTTTCAGCGGGAGATACAGGTTATATCATCACGGGTATTAAAAAACCGGGTATCGCTTCCGTAGGAGATACTATTACTAAAGAAAAAAATCCATTGCCGGCTCTTTCTGGTTATATGCAACCCATGCCTGTTGTTTGGGCGTCTGTTTTTCCAGAAGATGCTGATGATTTTTTAGAACTTAAATTAGCCCTGGGTAAATTAAAACTTTCAGATTCCTCTTTTTCTTACGAAGAAGAATCTTCCGGATCTCTGGGACGCGGTTTTCGCTGTGGTTTTTTAGGAATGTTGCATTTGGAAATTATTACAGAAAGATTGAAACGAGAATTTAATTTAAAATTGGTTATCACTACCCCTTCTATCACTTATGAAGTAATAATGAAAAATCCTTCGACCAGCTCGGGAGAAGCTGGTAAAAAAGTAAAAATTTATTCTCCCTATTTTTTCCCTGATGACGGGAATATTCAAACAGTACTGGAACCTTGGGTAAAACTAAAGATAATTTCACCAATAAAATATATAGGTAATATAATGCAGTTGCTTTTTGAGCATGAAGCAGAAATAGGGGAAACAGATAATTTTGGAAACCTATCCGATGGCAAAACAGGCAATCGTTCTATTTTGTCTGTCAAAATGTCGCTGCGCGAGCTTATGCGCAATTTTTTTGATGAGTTAAAAAGTGTTTCATCCGGTTATGGCTCAATCTCTTACGAAATAGACGAAATGCGCGAAGCAAATGTCACTCGACTGGACATAATAGTCGGAGGAGAAACGATAGCTGCTTTTTCTAGGGTTGTTTCAAAAAGAAAAGTGGCGGAAGAAGCGGAAAAAACAGTTGAAAAATTATATGGTATTTTACCTAGACAAATGTTTGTTACAAAAATTCAAGGGAAAGCCTTAGGGCGCATAATTGCCTCTCGTACCATCCAAGCATTTAGAAAAGATGTGACCGGCTATCTTTATGGCGGTGATGTCACCCGTAAAATGAAACTTTTAGAAAAACAAAAGAAAGGCAAAAAGAAAATGAAAGAGCGTGGAAAAGTAAATATCCCGCAAGAAGTGTTTTTAAAAATGATTTCTACTTGAGCTGAAAGATTGGGGAGTAAAGCAAAATCATACTGGCTATAATTAACACCACAAGTACTGACCAGATTATTTGAATTTTCTTTTGGTGTTTTTTATTGAAAAACATGCAATAATAATAGCATATTATGAGAAGTTTTCAAAAAAGTGGAAGATTAAGATATGTAATACAATCAAAACTTTTTTTGATATTTTTAGGCATTATAATACTAGGTTTCTTTTTTAATATATTCAGTTTTATGAATAAAATGGGAGAGACTAGCAAAAATAAAGAAACAATAGAAGATAAAGTTACAGAATTGGAAAAATCAAAAGAAAAGCTAAACTTCGAAATTATTAAGTTAAAAACGGAAAAAGGAATAGAGGAGAATATCAGGGAGAAATTCGGTTTAGCCAAAAAAGGGGAAGAAATGATTGTGATTATAGAAGATAAAAGCTCAGAGGAAGCAGAAAAGAAAACGGATTCTGAAGGGTTTTTTTCTTTTTTTAAAAATTGGTTTAAATAAACGATGTGATATAATAGAAATATGAAAATAGTATTTTTTGAATTGTTTAAATCAGAACAGAATATCCTTCAGAAGTTTTTTACAGATCACGAAGTTTTCTGTTCTGAAGAAAAGTTAACCGAAGAAAATGTCGGTTTATATAAAGAGGTAGAAATTATTTCTGTTTTTATTAATTCTGGGATAAATAAAAAAATTATTGATAGTTTGCCAAATTTAAAATTTATAACTACTCGTTCGACCGGTTTTGATCACATAGATTATAAATATGCTGAAAACAAAGGGATAAAAGTTTCCAATGTGCCAGCTTACGGCTCTTACCCTGTAGCTGAATTTACTTTTGCGTTGCTTCTAACCCTCTCCCGAAAAATTTATGATGCTTATAATCATTTAAGAGAAGGCGCGGATTTTAGTATTTTTTCACTTCAGGGTTTTAATTTACATGGAAAGACAATTGGGGTTATAGGCACAGGTAGAATTGGTAAAAATGTGGTTAAAATTGCTAAGAGTTTCAATATGAAAGTCATAGCTTATGATATATACCCAGATCTAATTTTTGCCAAAGAAAATAATTTTGAATATAAAAGCTTATATGAAGTTGTTTCTCAATCTGATATTTTAAGCCTGCATGTTCCTTACAGTAAAGAAAATTATCATCTGATTAATAAAGAAAATATTTCAAAAATGAAAAGAGGTGTTTACTTGATAAATACAGCTCGCGGGGAGCTTATTGATACCCAAGCATTGATTTGGGGATTAAAAGAAGGAATTATCGCAGGTGCTGGTCTTGATGTTTTGGAGGGAGAAAGAGAATTAAAAGAGGAATTTGAAATACTTTCCAGCTTTTCTAAGGCTGAAAAAATTAAAGATTATAGAACATTGCTTGAAGATCATATACTTATAGACATGCCCAATGTTATTGTCACACCGCATATTGCTTTTTATTCTAAAGAAGCCGGAGAAGAAATCATAAAAATTACAGAAGAAAATATTAAGGGATTTATAGCTGGCAAATTTCAGAATTTAATAAAATAAAACTCGTCCCGTATTAAATTTTTGAGTAAAATGAATGACCATTATTAATAAAAATTTAAGATTTTAGTACTGGGATGAATAAAAGATTCATAAAAAATTTTGATGAACTTGCCACAACTCCGAATCGTAAAATAGCGTTAGAAATAGTAGAAGCCGGATTTGATGCTATTAGTACAGAAAAAATTGTCAATTCCTCAGTATCATTGGCAGGGAACTTTTTGTTTATAAAAGGAAAAGAATACAATCTCACCAAATTTAAAGAAATAAAAATCGTCGGTTTTGGCAAATCTTCCTGCGAAGCAGCCCTGGCCTTGGAAAAAATTTTAGGTTCCAGAATTAAAGAAGGAGTTGTCATTGGTCTTCATAAAGTTGTTTGTGAATATATTGAAACTTTTGCCGGTACTCACCCCAAACCGTCTAAATCGAACATAGAAGCCGGTAGAAAAATATATGAGATATTAGATCAATCACAAAAAGATGACCTTATTATTGTTATTGTTTCTGGTGGAGGTTCCGCTCTTCTTTCCTATCCAGAAAGTGAGGTTTGCCAAGGGGCAAAACTTTATGATGCATTTTTGAAATGTGGTAAGACAATAACTGAAATCAATAATGTAAGAAAACACTTATCTCTTTTAAAAGGCGGGGGTTTGGCAAAAGCTGCTTACCCAGCGACGATTATCGGGCTTGTTTTCTCGGACGTCCCGGGAGATATTTTTGAAGATGTTGCTTCAGGCCCAACTTACAAAGATAAAACCACTATAGCTGATGCAAAAAAAATTATTGCCGAAAATAATCTGGGGGAATTTGATTTAATTGAAACACCTAAAGAGGATAATTATTTTGATAATGTTAGTAATTTTGTTCTTATTTCCAATAAGACTGCGGTTGAAGCAATGGCAAAAAAAGCGCAAGAATTTAATTTAAAAGCGGATGTTGTTTCCACTGATTTATATGATGAAATAGAAAAAGCGCTTGAAAAAATTTTTACAGCTAAAAAAGAGAATGTTGTTGTTTTGGCTGCCGGTGAACCTAGTATCATAGTTGGAAAAGGAGAAGGAAAAGGAGGAAGAAATTTGCATATGGGGCTTCAGGCGATTAAAAATAAAATGATTGATAAAGATTCTGTTTTTATATCATTTGCCTCCGATGGTATGGATAATAGCGACGTAGCTGGAGCTATAATTGATAAAAATACCATAGAAAAAATAGAGAAATTAGGTTTGAATATTGATAACTATTTGGACAGTTTCAACTCTTACTCAATTTTCCAGAAATCCGGCGATATGATTATAACAGGCCCAACTGATGCAAATGTTTCTGATCTCATGATTCTTTTAACTAAAAACGATGGAAAATAATTTAAATCAAAAGATAGTGTATGTTTTTATAGATGCATCTAATCTTTGGGAAGCACAAAAAGTTAAAGGTAGATTTTTTGATTTTGAAAAATTAAAATTTTTTCTCAAAAATTTTTACAAAGCCATAGAAATAAAATTTTTCTATTATACAGCATATCCAGCTAATGGTACTCGAGATTATAATTTAGATGGAAGACACAAGTTTTTTACCTATTTAAAGAAGGGATTAGGATTTACTGTGCGTAAAAAAGAATTAAAAAGAATACCCATTCATAATGATATAGGTGATTTTATAAAAGAGAAAGGAAACATGGATGTTGAAATGACAATAGACATAATTCATTTTAAAAAAGAGTATAAAGAAGCAATTTTATTTACTGGTGATTCAGATTTTTTAGCTTTGGTTAATTATCTAAAAAATGCAGGCAAAAAAGTATACATCTATTCTTCTGAAAATAATATCTCTGGAGAATTACGAACGGGAGGAGATGGCTATAAGGATGTGTTGAAAATAGAGGAAGATATATGGGGGAGAGAATTACGGCATAGAGACCAAAAATAAAAGTAGCCCTCCTCGCGGAAGGCTACTCTTGGATGTAATACCCTTAAAGTTCTATGGCTAGAACTAAAAGACTTTCTAATTGTAGCAAAATGTCAGACAAAAAGTCAATAGTTATCCACAGGCAAAAAATATGTTAAAATATAAAGATATTATGGATAATAAAATCACAAAAATTATAGCGGAAGAGATAAAAGATTCACGAGGAAACTCGACTTTGAAAGTGACAGTCTGGTGTAATGACGTGTCGGGTAGTTTTTCTGTATCATCTGGCGCTTCTATGGGAATTCATGAAGCACACGAATTAAGAGATGAAGACGGCAAGGGCGTAAAAAAAGCTATAGGAAAAGTAAATGATATTATTGCACCAGCCTTAGTTGGTCAAAATGTTTTAAATCAGAAAGAAATAGACAGGATTATGGTTGAATTGGATGGAACTTCTAATAAAGATAATTTGGGTGGAAATGCAATTATTGGCGTAAGCATCGCCTGCGCTAAAGTGGCGGCAAAAGTCTCTAGTCTAGAAACTTTTGAATATTTACGAACTCTTGCAGAGATAAAACCATCTAGACGAGCCCCATATCTTTTTATGAATTTATTAGAGGGTGGTAAACATACAAGTAATACTTTATCTTTTCAGGAATATCATATTGTTCCAGATATAGAAAATGTGTCAGAAGCAATTGAAATTGGAATAAAAATTCAGAATAGCCTGAAAGAAATTATTAGCAAAGAACTAGGAGAAGAATCGCTCGTGTTAGGGGACGAGGGAGGTTTTGCGCCGAGAGTAAGCGATATAAGAAAACCGCTAGAATTTTTAGCAAAAGCAATCAAGAGAAACAATTTAGAGCAAAAAGTACGGCTTGCTCTTGATGTGGCTGCTTCGTCTTTTTTTAGCGGTGGAAAGTATAAAATTGATAGCAAGGAAGTCTCCAAAGAAGAATTATTAGAGATTTATGATTCTTTAATTAAAGAATTTGATTTATTTTCCATTGAGGATCCATTTGAGGAAGAAGATTTTGAAAGTTTCAAAAAATTGAAAGAAAATTGTAGAAATCTTTTTGTAGTAGGAGACGATTTGACTGTCACAAATGCTTTGCTTCTTCAAAAAGCGATAGAAAAGGGGAGTATTAATGCCATAATTATAAAACCGAATCAGATTGGCACCCTTACTGAAACCCTTGAAACTATGAAGTTAGCCAGAGAGCATGAGATAGAACTTATTATCAGTCATAGAAGCGGAGAAACCGACGATGATTTTATAGCTGACCTTGCCTATGCTTTCGGGTGCTTTGGTTTAAAAGCTGGTTCTCCACAAAAAGCCGAAAGAATGATAAAATATAAAAGATTAATACAAATACAAAATAAATTTTAAAATTTTTTATTATTAATATACAGTAAATTATTTATGGCAGAAGAAAAGACACAGAATTTTGTGAAATGGTATAAAGAGGTAGGTATTGCTGATGTTCCGTCAGTCGGTGGGAAAAATGCTGCGCTTGGAGAAATGTATTCCAATCTTGTGCCGTTTGGAGTAAATATACCGGATGGTTTTGCTTTGACTGCCGACGCTTATCGTTATTTTTTTAAGAAAACAGGTTTGGATGAGAAAATAAAAAAAATTCTTGTGGATCTTGATACGCGCAATATTAAAAATCTGCAAGTTCGCGGTAAAAAAATTCGTGAAGCAATTTTAGAATCTAATTTGCCTCAAAATTTACAAGATGCAATTGCCAAGTCATACAAAGAATTATGTGAAAAATACGGAGAGAATAGGGAGGTAGCTGTCCGTTCATCGGCTACTGCCGAAGATCTGCCAGGTGCTTCGTTTGCTGGGCAACAGGAGACCTATCTCAATATACACGGAGTTGAAAATATACTTGTGGCCACGAAAAAATGTATTGCCTCGCTTTTTACCGACCGGGCTATTTCTTATCGTGCAGATAAAGGTTTTTCGCATTTTGATACTGCTCTTTCAGTAGGTGTTCAATGCATGGTGCGTTCCGATCTTTCTGCTTCAGGCGTGGCCTTTACCATTGATACGGAAACAGGTTTTGATAAAGTAATAATAATAAATGGCATCTATGGACTCGGGGAGCTTATAGTGCAAGGCAAGGTTATTCCTGATGAGTTTATTATTTTCAAACCAAGCTTGGAGAATAAAAGCAAGGACTCTATCATTGGTAAAAATATTGGTAAGAAAAACATTAAACTTGTTTATGCCAAAGATGGTACTAAGGAAGAAAAAGTTTCTTCAAAGGATCAACAAAGATATTGTATTACAAATGAAGAAACAATAAAGTTGGCAGAATGGTGCCTGCAGATAGAAAAATATTTTTCTAAAAAGCATAATCGCTATCAACCGATGGATATTGAATGGGCCAAAGACGGCAAGACGGGCGAGTTGTTTATAGTGCAAGCAAGACCTGAGACGGTTATTTCTGGACAGGATAGAAATGTTTTAAAAGAATATAAATTAAAAAAAACAAGTAAAATATTAGTAAGCGGTATTGCTGTTGGTGCAAAAATTGGCAGTGGAAAAGTTCGTATTTTACGTAGCGCTAAAAATATTTCTTTGTTTAAAAAAGGAGAAATATTGGTAACCAGAATCACTGATCCGGATTGGGAGCCAATTATGAAAATCGCAAGCGCTATTGTGACAAACAAAGGCGGTCGCACTTCTCATGCGGCTATTGTGTCGCGCGAGCTTGGCATTCCCTGTATCGTGGGGTCAAACAATGCGACTAAAGTGCTAAAAAATGGACAAGCAGTCACTGTAAATTGTTCTTCTGGCCAAATCGGCAATGTGTATGACGGTATTCTTCCATATAAAATAGTAGAACATCATTTAGATAAAATACCGAAGATAAAAACAAAAATTATGGTTAACATTGGTTCCCCAGATGAAGCATTCAAAAACCACTATCTTCCCGCCGAAGGAGTTGGCTTGGGAAGATTGGAATTTATTATTGCTTCGCACATTCGTGTTCATCCGAATGCGTTGATTGATTATAAAAAATTAAAGGAAGGAAAAAAGACTTCATATATACAAAAACTACTGAAAGAGATTGATAATTTAACGCCTTTATATAAAGACAAGGCGCAATTTTATGTCGATGAACTTGCTTTAGGGATTGCCAAAATTGCCGCCACCTTTTTTCCGCAAGAAATTATTATTCGTTTTTCTGATTTTAAAACCAACGAATATCGCACCCTCTTAGGCGGGGAATTGTATGAACCCCATGAAGAGAATCCAATGCTCGGTTGGCGCGGGGCCTCTCGCTATTATGATCCAAAATTCAAAACAGCTTTTGGTCTTGAATGTGTAGCCATGAAGCGTGTGCGTGAAGATATGGGTTTTACAAATGTAGTTCCTATGATTCCGTTTTGCAGAACACCAGAAGAAGGTAAAAAAGTAATAGAAGTAATGGTAGAGCACGGTTTGGATCGTTCAAAAGATAAAAGTTTGAAAATTTATGTGATGTGTGAGATCCCATCAAATATTATTCTGGCAGATGAGTTTCTTGAAGTTTTTGATGGAATGTCTATTGGCTCTAATGATTTAACCCAACTTACTTTAGGACTGGATCGTGATTCCGGCATTGTCACTCATATAGCCAATGAAAACAATCCTTCGGTCAAGAAACTTGTGTCTGAAATTATTCATAAATGCAAAGAAAAAAATAAATATATCGGAATCTGCGGGCAAGCACCGTCGGACTATCCTGAGTTTGCACAATTTTTGGTAAATGAGGGCATAGAGAGTATGTCACTGAATCCGGATACAGTTATTAAAATTATTATGGCGCTTGGAAAAAATCAATGAGCACACTGATAATATCTCAAACTATTTTTTATATTGTATCGTCAATTGCAATAATTATTATTGGTGTGCTACTTGTAATCGTGATATATTATTTGATATGTATTTTGAGAGATACTCGTAATATTTCCAACGACATTAGTCAGACTTATAATAAAGCGAAAAAAAATATCAAAAAGATTATTAGTTCGTTTAGTAAAAAATAAATTTTATGAAAAAACAAAGTGAGAAAAAAGGAAAGTTTTTAAGTGGAGCCTTAATAGGAGCAGTCTTGGGTGTAGCGGCGGGAATTTTTGCTACATCAAAGAAAGGTAAAGAAATAAGCAAAGAAGCAAAAGTTAAAATAGCAGAGTTCTATAAATTCATTGCACCACAAATAAAAAAAGCTAAAGAAATGGGTGAAAGGGAATATAAAGCATTCATCAATAAAGCTTTGGTTGGCTATAATAAAACTAAAAAATTCAAGAAAGAAGACTTGAAAAGTCTAGCCAAGGAAGCTCATGCTTCTTGGAAACATCTTAAAAAACATCTTTAGGAAAATGATTTTGGTGCGAGTAGCGGGAATTGAACCCGCGTCTTTTGCTTGGGAAGCAAATATATTACCACTATATTATACTCGCTTAATATAAAATATATCGTTGTTTTGTTTTTTGAGCAAGTAAAAAATTAGACAAATAAAAGTATTTTATTGTTTAATAATTTTTCATTTGACTCGTATGCTATAATGTAAATATGAAAAATGTAACAATTTATTCAACCCCGACTTGTCACTTTTGCCGCATGGCAAAAGATTTTTTTAAGGCTAACAATGTGGCTTATACAGAATATGATGTAGCTAGTAATCTTGAAAAGAGAAAAGAAATGATAGAGAAAAGCGGACAAATGGGCGTACCTGTAATCATCATAGATAATGAACTTATTGTAGGTTTTGATAAACCTCAAATATCAAAAATGTTGGGACTCATCTAATAACAATGAGGAAACTACTTAGAATTATTTTTACCATAATTGCATTAGGTGCTGTAGTTTTTTTGTTCCGAACTGAACTCACTCAAATTTTTTTAGGTTTACAAAATAAATATCTTCCTTGTAATCAACCCATAACATATTCTATCGGCTCTTTTGATGAAAGATTTAATATATCAAAAGAAGAGTTTCTTCGTGTGGTAAGTATCGCAGAAGAAACATGGGAAAAATCTATTGATAAACAATTATTTACTTATGTGCTAAATGGCGATAGTGATTTAAAAATAAATCTTATTTATGATATTCGTCAAGAAGCGAGCCAGAAACTAGAAGATATAGGTATCACAGTCAGTGATACTAAAGCATCTTATAATGATCTTAAATCGAGATATAGCGCCATGCAGATTGATTATTTAAGACTTAAGACTGAATTTGAATCACGAGTTGTTTTGTTTCAAAATCGTCAGAATGCTTATGAAAAGGAAGTTATATATTTAAATAAAAATGGGGGTGCCTCAAAAGATGAATATGATCGTTTAAACAAAGAAAAAAATTCTCTTGATGTAGAGTTTATGGAAATAAATAAATTACAAGCAGAACTTAATGCTAAAGTAGAAAATATTAATGCATTGGTAGTTGTCTTAAATCGTCTCGTCTCTTCTCTAAATATTGAGGTAAAGAAATTTAACACAATTGGTAGCGAACTTGGTGGAGAATTTGAAGAAGGTACTTATAAAGAAGGACCAACCGGCAGGGAAATTGATATCTATCAATTTGATAATAAAGGGAAATTAGCAAGAGTTTTAACACATGAATTTGGACATGCCTTGGGGTTGGAGCATTTAGAAAATTCTAAAGCGGTAATGTATCGCTTGAATAATGGCGTGAATGAAAAATTAACGATTGACGATATTCTAGCTCTTAAGAAACGTTGTAATTTGCTTGCTCAGTAATTTTTGTGCCCTCACTCCGAATCGAACGGGGATCTATTCCTTAGGACGGAACTGTTCTATCCATTGAACTATGAGGGCATATATAAACTCTTATAATTTAACACAAAAAATCCAAATTTGAAAATTGGCTTTTGAAAAAAGTTATGATAAAATACAATTTATGGATCAAGAGTCTAAGCAATTACTTCAAAATACATTAGCGCTTGCTGAAGAAAATAATAAGATGCTTCACAAGATTAGGGGTGTTCAAAAAAGGGGCACTCTTTGGCAAGTATTAAAATTAATTATAATAATAG
>Ga0209541_10009639_pt1 | contig 15609 bp, 11 predicted proteins | sample RifCSPlowO2_01_FD_184027 | JGI IMG/M metagenome (GOLD analysis project Ga0209541, IMG submission 184027) | Groundwater microbial communities from Rifle, Colorado - Rifle CSP2_plank lowO2_0.1 (SPAdes) (version 2) | ecosystem: Environmental > Aquatic > Deep subsurface > Groundwater | place...
TAGATTCCTTTCCAGGAGCATCCGCAACCACATCAACCAACATAGAGCTCGATACTATTTTGCCCCCAGATATAGAAGCTCCCGGAACGACTACTGTGGATACTGTTCTAAACAGTTGACCTTCAGAAGACAAAAATCTTGTATTAGCCACCAATGTTTGGGGTACTGAACTAAATTCATTAAATACTCTTATTTGTCCCTCTGCTCTGGTTTCTAAATCAGCTTCGCCTGTTGCTTTAAATGTAAAATTATTTTCTCTCCGTTCTTCTAAAACCTGGGCGGGTATTATGCCCTTAGACAGGTCGGCGGACGACACGTTAGAGTCCAATGATATTTGTGTAGCTATGGTATCTTGTATTGTCTTTGGGTAAAGCGTAATAGTAGCAGATGGTAAAACAAAAATTAACAAATACCCCAAAAAACCTAACACCAGTGAGCCTAAAGCAGTAATCAAAAATCTTTTTGGATTTTTTAATAAACGACTAAAAACACTGTTTACTTTGCCTACCAACTCAAAACTTCTTTTCTTTTTCTTATAAAATACCTCCTCGGTTGGCGCATGGGTACTAACCTTCGATGTTACAGATTGCTTCAAGTTGCGTATAAAATTATCTCTGGAACTGTTCTTAGCGGGTTTTTCTGACACAACTCCAGTCGAGTTAACAGCCGGCATAATTTTTATATCTTGCATCCTTTTTTCTTCCAATTCCATATCTTTCATATCAGTTGAAGGCGCGACAATGTCGGTTACCATACGTTGTGGTCTTGTACTGATTGATTTTATGGTACTAGTGGCAGTATCCCGCTTTGGTGGCGGTAAAGACTCTCTTGTTCGCAAAGATGCCTTGGAAGCTAAACTTCTTATTCTTGGATTATTTGAAACAACTACCACGCTTTTTCCAACTACATCGGCCTCTCTTTTAAGTAGTCTAAAATTAAGTACGTTTTGAGCTATATAAGCATCTTCTGCTATCTCTAAAAAAACGATATCCGCGTCGTTTGTTAAAATCTTATCTATCACAAGCGCCAATTCATCAAATGCTTCAACTTTTATACTATTTTTGAACATACTAACTGGTTACTAAGTTAAATATACGAGTTAACGTTTTTTCTGTTACGGTCTGGCTCTTTGCGATATTGTCTAAAATATAATCAGAAATTCCCGCAATTGAAATAAGGCGCGGATCTGAAATCTTGATATCAAAAAACTTTATACTGCTTAATGTATCCAGATTTATACGATGTAATTTGGGACTATCAGAAAAAATTAAATCTTTTTTCCAGCTCTTCTTTTTTATTATAGCATCCATCAGGCCGACAGTCCCTCCTCCGCCGTAAAGATATATGTCCGAAGGTAGTATTGTTGTATGAGAAAAATCTCTCAAGACCATCTCAAAACCGCTTAGAAAAATATTTAGTTCTTTCTGTAATAAGTCGTCCAAAGATTTTGTAGCATCACTGGAAAGTTTACGATCACAATATTTTATCTTTATATTTTCCGCTTCCGACTCAGGAACGTTAAAATGGTTGGCAATTCTTCCCGTAAAAGAGTTGCCGCCAAAAGAAAAATACTTTATATCTTCAATACGTCCACGGCGAGCAAGCGTTACTCTTGTGGTTCCACCCCCTATATCAACTAGAAGGCCGTGCATATCCGCATCTTTTTGTTTTTTTAAGGCGCTAAACACAGCGTACGGAGTATAAATTAGATCATACGTATTAAATTTCAAATTTTTTGCGATGCCTTCTATGGCGTCCTTATAAAAACTAGGCGCGTAGGCGTTAAATATACTTACCAAAATTTCTTTTCCTTCCTTGCTAATAAGATCGGAAACATTTTTTCCATCAATTTGTAATTTTTGGATAGTTGGGTTTATTAGTATCACATCTGTCTCCGCATAACCGCTCTCTTCCATAAATCTTTTTCTTATTTCTTCATAAGCGCGCAGTTCCAACTTATGGATCATGTTTTTTATATCTCCTATGTCTATCGGGGTGTTCGGATTTTCTCTTGTAAAAATTTGCGCATAATTTAGCCCATTAATAAGTTCCGAGGATAAACCAATGACTAACTTTTTATCTCTTATTCTATTTTTCGTTTTTTTCAAACTAGAAAATAAGTCTTTTATGACATTATGAACTTCGCTCAAATCACAATCTTTTTTTTCCGGAAAAATAGTCAAAGCAGGATAAGAAACTTCAACTATATCCACTATGCGGGCGTCCATCTCTTTGCGATCTCTTTCCATCAATGCGGCTTTTATGCTAAAACGCCCAAAATCCAAGATGTAAAAATGTTCATATCTTTTTTCAAAGTAATTTTTAACTTTTTGTAATCTATGTTTAAAAAACATATTTAAGTATTCAAAATTATGTCTGCAACAACGGCTCTAATTCTTTTTACTCCGGCTCCAACACTCTCCTGTTTTTTTATCTTAAAACCCACCAACTCCTTTGTGTTTTCAACATGCGGTCCCCCGCAAAGCTCGCTGGAAACTGGTTTTCCATTCTCGTCTATAACGGTATAAACTTTAACAGTGGCAGGGTATTTTTCTTTTGCAAAAAATAAAGCCCCTGTTTGTATTGCATCTTCGTAAGGCACGTTCTTAAAACTCATAGATAAACCCCTTTTTATTTTATCGTTAATCCAGTCTTCGATTTGCTTTATTTCTTCATCAGTTAAGCGTCGGTCAAATGTAAAATCAAAACGAAGGCGTTCAGCTGTTATATCACTCCCGTCTTGTTTCACATTTTTACCTAATACAACTTGTAAAGCCGCCTGCAACAAATGAGTAGCCGTATGCAAACGTGTTACAATTTTTATTTCTTCTTCATTGTGTGCCTTTAACTCGCCAGTATCAAGCATAAGACCGTGTCCTCCAAATTTTGCCTCACTGCCTGCACGAGAAGTTTCTTTGTGATGTTCTAATTTTTTATCAAAATCTTCACGAGTTAATTTTTCAGCATGCTTTCCACCCACTTCTTTTATTACCTCGTACGGCAGGCCATAACTTTCATAAAGTTTAAACGCGCTTTGCGTATCTATCGCCTTCAGTTTTTCTAACTCCTTCAATCCCCTGCCTAGTGTTAAACGAAATCTTTCATCCTCTTCGCTAAATACTTCTTTTATGATATTTAAATTTAATTCCTGATAAAAACCGCCATACACCTGCACAATTTTTTCAAAAAGCGACCACAAACTATACTGAGAATTTGTTTGTTGTTCCCAAATATACAATGAAGTTATTACTCTGCGCATAAGTCGGCGCAAAACATATCCCGCCTCTTTATTGCTGGGTCTTACACCGTCTGAAATTAAAAATGAAAAACCCCGTACATGATCTGTGATAATTCTTTTTTTTCTATCTTCCAGATTCTGCGGTAATAGCTCTAAAATTGGAGCAAACAAATCAGTTTCAAATATGTGCTCCTTGTCCTGTAAAGCTACGGCTAAGCGCTCAAGACCCATTCCCGTATCCACGCCTGGAGTTTTTAATTTTTCTAATTTATTATCCGGTGAACCTACTTCACTAAGCGCGCGAGGCGAGCCTGCTTCGCTGACCGAACGAGGCGAGCAATAGTATTCGTTAAACACGATATTCCAAACCTCAACATTGTTTATAAAAATCTCTGTTGTTGGCCCGCACGGACCCTCTGAACCTGTCGGACCCCAAAAATTCTCACTTTTAGGCTGTTGTCTTATGTCTTTGACTCCTAATTCTCTCCATATTTTTTCAGATTCATCGTCACGAGGAATTTCAGAATTACCTTCAAAAATGGTTACATATTGAATAATAAGTCCGTATTCTTTTACCAAATCGTATGCAAATTTAATTGCTCCTTCCTTAAAATACCCCCCAAAAGAAAAATTACCCAACATTTCAAAAAATGTCAGGTGCGTTTCGTCTCCAACTTCGTCTATGTCTGACGTTCTAAACGATTTTTGTACAGATGCTGTATTTAAAGAATTAAAATCACGCATTGCATCTGCTTTTCCTGTGTAATATGGCTTAAACTGTTGCATCCCCGCAGTTGTTAAAAGCACTGAAGGATCATCAGGAATTAAACTTGAAGAAGGCACAACAGTATGTCCCCTTTCCTCAAAAAATTTTAAAAATCTGCTACGAATTTCGCCAGAGTCCATACTCTAAATAATATCACACATTTATAGAGTCTCTCAATTTTTTATAAATAAAAAACAGTCCCTTTTTTGGAAAGTAAATACGCTCCCATGGGAGCGTATTTACTTTCCAAATCCTTCTTTTTGTAAATTGCGTGTTAAATCCTCTAACTCTTTTTTTACCTGATCTCTTCTGGGTTTAAGTCGCCTTAAGTCATCACCCAAAGTTCTAACTTCTCTTTCTTTAGATTGCACCTCCGTGTTCAAACTTATAATCCTTCGTTTGGTTTCATCCACTGTTTTCCTCAACTCTTCAAGGCTAGTTTCTTTGGTTTTTATATCTCTTTCGAGTCCCTCCAGTTGCAACTGCAATTTTTGTACATCTCTTTGTATATTTCCAGATAAATATGACATAAGTTATTAGGCGCTAAAAATTAAGCACCAAGGTTTAATTAGTATCTTTAGTATAGCAAAAAAACAAACTTTGTCATACTAATAGGTTGCCTAAACTATTATTCCACCACCCAAAACCACATCGCCATCGTATATAACAGCACTTTGGCCGCTTGTTACTGCCCTTTGGGGTTCTTTAAAATTAAGGCGCAAAGAACCATCAAAATTTTCTGTTATTTTAACTTCTTGCGGTTCTTGGCGATACCTAATACTTGCTTGATACTTTTTGGGTAATTTAGGCTTGCCCGACACCCAGCTTATGTTTTCTATAGTTAATTGATTTGCAAAAAGGTTCTCGTCGTACTTGGAGCCAACAGTCAAAATATTTGTTTTAATATCTTTACCAACAACATAATATGGAATGCCCCCTCCAATACCTATCCCTTTTCTTTGCCCAATAGTATAGTACTGCACACCTTCATGCTCGCCAATTTTTTTACCCTTTGTAGTTATAACTATACCTTTTTTTTGCGGTATATATTCTTTTAAAAATTTGTTTACATCAACTTTTCCTATAAAACAAAGCCCTTGGCTGTCTTTTTTGTCTGCATTGGGTAAATTAAACTTACGAGCCAATTTTCTTACATCTTTTTTTACATATTCACCAATGGGAAACATCGTATGAGCCAACTGTTCTGCTTTTACACGATACAAAAAGTACGTCTGATCTTTGTCCAAATCCTTACCTTTTAATAGCTTGGCTGTTCGTTGTTCGTTGCTCGCCGTGCCCGCCATAGCTTCATGCGAAGGCTGGGTTGTTTGTTGTAATCGAGCATAATGTCCGGTTGCGATGTAGTCTGCTTTAAGGTCGTTTATCGCTTTATCAAAAAATACTCCAAACTTAATTTGGTCATTGCACATAACATCGGGATTTGGGGTTCTTCCTCTCTTATATTCTTCAATAAAATAGTCTATAACTTGTTTTTTATATTCCCGCACTAAATCCACCGCCTCAAATGGTATGCCTAAAAAATGTGCCACTTTGCGCGCCCAATGCTCATCTTCTTCAACTGTACATTGTCCGGGAACAAAGTCATTGGGATTCCAACAACGCATAAAAACACCCCTAACATCATAGCCAGCTTCTTTTAAGAGCGCCGCGGACACAGAGCTATCAACCCCGCCACTCATTGCTACAACTACTTTTATGTCCTTACTCTTTTGTGACTTTTTTAACTTCATTTGATATTTCATATCTAATTTTAATATACTATATCACAGATATGCGTAAATTTCAACTTCAACTATTTACAAATAGTACAACGTATGCTATACTTTCTTTAGTTCGTAAAACCAACCCAAGGGAGAAACGCCATATGACGCCCAGACGCAAAAATAAGTTGATGTTCCGCTGGTCTATCTTCAGCGCGATACTTATTGCCCTTTTCTGGATTATTTGGTCGGTGTTTGGAGAAGTCCCTTCTGTAGATAAGATTAAATGGACAGATAATATTTTGGAACCGGATTCATACATTCACCTCCCCTTATCTATTTCAAGATGGTTTGACATACTTGTTGGTCTTCTTTATTCAGTATTGATAGTCAACCTTGTATATTGGGCCAAAAGTAAGAAAAATAAAGGACAAAGATACAACAACCTTTTTATAACTGGTCTTATAACTGGTCTTATGGTTAGTCTTATTTTTATTGGTTCTTTATCTACAAGCCTTGAATATAACCTTGTACTTTGGTTTATAACCAGTATTTTTCTTACCTCTATGCTTAACTTAATGATTAATTATAGATATGGCATTATATTTGGTTTTGGATTTACGCTCGGATATGCCTTTACATATAGCCTCATATTTGGCTTTGCAACCTGGCTTGCGATTGTTATCATCGTCGGCTATGTCGTCTATGACGTACTCGTACGCACAGTAAAAAGCGTTATATCTGGTTTGTCGTTTTTGAAGAACTGGCTTACCGTAAAAGAATAACTACCTCAATCAATAAAGCAACCTCTGTGGTTGCTTTTTATGTTATTTTTATTATATTTTCATTAGTTTTTTGTTTTTACTCTGAACTATCACAACATACTTCATACAACTTTACTTGCGGCCGCAAGTAAAGTTGTATGAAGAAATTCTAATCCCTATAGGGAAACTTCCATGTACTAGAAAACTTCGCTATGGTAGTGCTATCTGTAATAATTTAATCGCCTCAATCCGCCAGTTGGCGGATTGAGGCGATTAATAAACGGCTCATCTTTCCGCCAGCTGGCGGATTGAAGCAATTCCTAAGTAACCAGAAAGGAGGGATAGTCCCTCCTTTCTGGTTACTTAGTCATTCCTAGTCCATAAATCTAATTCTTTAAACCAAACTCCCAGTCCATTAAAAAATGGATAAATAGATAAAATATACTTTAAATCAATTAAACGCTTAACTACCCACGCCTTGTAGCCAGAAAATGTTATTCCATAAAGGGACGCAATCGCATATTTACCCCCCGCCGAAGACACAAAGCCCGGAAAACGCATTTCATAGTCCATCATGCTATCGCCATGTATTAAGCGTTGAATATTTTCCACCACGACATCGGCCTGTTGTTCTGCGGCCCATGCAGTTGCAGGTACTGATCTAGAAGATGCTTGATCAAAAAAATATGAACTATCCCCTATTGCAAAAATGCCCCGCTGACCGACAACCTGCAATTTGTTATCAACTGATATCCTGCCATTATATTCTTCCAGAGGTAAAGCGCCTATCTTTTTAAATAAATCTAATCCCGCAACACCGCCTGACCAAATGCTAACATCCGCAAGTATTTGTGTATTATCATTTAAAATTATTTTATCTTCTTCAATGCGGTTAACTTTTGTATTTAATAAAACCTCTACCCCCAATTGCTTTAAACGTTTACGCGCAAGACTTCTCATTCTAGCTGGTACGCCTTTTAAAATTTCGCTTTCGGCTTCTAAAAGTTTAATATTTACTTTATTTCTATCAAAATTATTATGCGCAGAACATAGATGCGCAACATGTTTTGCCATTTCAGCGACAACTTCAAAACCAGACAAACCAGCTCCTATTGTAATTAAATTCACTTGTTTATTTTCGTTTATTGCTTTACTAAAAGCGCTTTCTACTTTGTGGCGTATGCCGAGAGCCTCTGGAAGCGTTTTTAAAGTATGACAACACGTATCTGCTCCTTTTATTCCATAAAAAGCATTCTGCGCGCCGAGAGCGACAATGCAATATTCATAACTAACAGCATTACCGGAAACAAATTCAATTGTTTTTGCATCAAGCAATATGTTGCTTATTTTATCTTTTAGAAATTGTATATTTTTATGGCGCGCTAAAACAGTACTCAAACTAAAACACGAAGAGTTCGCAAGATTCTCCTCAAAATCAAGTTCAGTTGCGTCTGTTCGCAGCGCTCTGCCTCGATAGGCCGTCGCTACTTCATAAAGCGAGGGTGTATAAGTCTGATAACTATTTTGGTCAACAAGAATTATTTTATATTCAGATTTTCTTTTTAATTTTTTAGACAATCTAAGCGCGCTTCTTAAACCCCCAAAACCAGCGCCTAAAATTACGATATTGTGCATTTTAATTACTTAATTACATATTAGTTATTTTTGCTCTTCTCTACTTCGTCTAATAACGCTCTTAAACCTTCGTTATCAATCTGGGGTTTTTTCTTATCTAAGTAACTGGGCTTATATACTTTACGGGGTTGAGTTGGTGCTTTCTCCTTGGGTGGAAAACGTTTCATGGCATCGTTTAAACTAATCTCTTGAGCTTTGTGTTCCGTTTGTCGTTCTGGGTTCCTTTGTGGTTGTGAATACGATTGTGGTTGAGGTCGCGACTGGGGTTGGGGTTGTCTTTGTGGATACGGCGGAGACTGTGACTGTGATTGTGGTTGAAATACTTTCTTAGTGTCCTGTTCTCCTATGGTTTGGGTATTCCATTTTTGTATAACCGCCTCAATCTTTTCTCTTGGCGTCCCATATTTTTCACGGGATCTTTGTAAAATTTGTTCTCTATAACTTTCGTGTCTCTGGCCAAACGGCGCCAATGTGCGGGCAGAAAACGCTCTGGAGGTAACGCCGTCTATCATCAGTTTTAAAATAACTCCGAATCTTTGAATATTTACCAAATCTTCAATAGCAAACTCCGGAGAAAATTCTTTTTCCATAGCTTCTGCGTCTTCTGCGCCGATTCTAAAAGTAACCAAACTCCCTATGTTTCCAAATACTGCGTCGCGAACAGCCTCGTCCATTTGGGCTATATATTGATGAGCAAGAACTAGCGCAAGATGATATTTTCTAGCCTCGCTTAAAATACCCTCAAACGCTTCGGAAGCAAAATTTTGAAATTCATCCACATAAAGCGTAAAGTTTGTTCTTTCGGATTCGGGCGTATCTATTCTGCTCATAGCTGATAAATAAATTTTCGTTATAATCATCGCGCCCAAAAGACGACTATTTTCCTCACCGATTTTACCCTTACTTAAATTCATTATAAAAATTTTTCCTGAATCCATAATATCACGTATATCTACGGTTGAATCTTTCTGTCCTATAATATTGCGAATCAGGGGCGCAACAGTAAATTGACCAACCTTATTTTGTATAGCGGCAGTGGCTTCGCTAGCAAGCCTATCTGTGTATTTTGCAAATTCCTCTGTCCAAAAGGCTTTAACTATCGGATCTTTCACATATTGCAAAACTTCTTTGCGAAAAAACTTATTGGCCATCATGCGGTTTACGTCCAACAAAGTTGCCTCCGGATACTCCAACAACGCTAAAATAGTGTTATTTAAAATATATTCCATACGAGCAGACCATACGTCTATCCAAATCTTTTTAAATACCCCCATCAATCCGCTTGCCACCAAGTGTCGCTGATCATATCCAATATCTTCCAAGAGGTTCAATCCGATTGGGTTTTCGTAATCTGCGGGATTAAAATAAACGACATCTTCTATTCTATTTTCTGGTACAAAATCCAACAATTCATCGGCAAACTCGCCGTGGGGATCTATAACACCAACCCCTCTGCCGCTTAGTATGTCCTGTATCGCCATATTTTTAATCATTACGGTTTTGCCCATTCCGGTCTTACCAATAATATACATATGGCGCGTTAAATCATCCATCTTTATGCCGAATTTGTCGTCTCTTCCTCTGTAATTTAATTGTGCAAAATAGTTAATATCCATAGTTTTGAAACTTAGAACTTAAAACCTAAAACTTGGAACTTAAAACTTAGAGCATAAAAGAAAAATACAAAAACCCGTGCGTACAAAATAAGTTTCAAGTTTTAAGTTGTAAGTTTTATGATTTACCTTGGTAGTCCTTTTGGGTTCCGAACTCCTGGAAGAAATTCTAGGCATAAATGGCGCCGTGACAACACGACCCGGATAATGATAAATGGTCGCCAATTCTTCCACGCTCAAGACATAAGGCTCAGATAACCAACCTAAACCCCTACCCCTATATGCGTTAACCAACTTTAGTCTCCTAATAAAATTACGCGTTCCTTTGAAAAATATCAAAGACCCACTAGGCGTTGAAGTAGGTTTAAAAGAGTTAAAACCGCTACTAAATTGGTTAAAAAAACCCTGAACTGCCGGAATATGCCCCTTGTGAAATACATCTTTACGCGCAACATATAACACGCGTATTGTTGTTGAAAAAGAAACTTTAGAAGCTTTCATTTCCATTCTTTTTACTTTTTCCTGTTCTCCCGGAGTTAATTTAAGCGTATCAGATTTTTCAGCCGACTCTGCCCCAGGTCTTCCAGTAAGTTCCCTACCCATATAGTAGTTGTTTATATTTTTGACAAAACTAGAAATCTCTGCCCAAACCCCCACTTTTTTAGGAGCTTTTCTCCCCACCTCTTCATTAATTTTTTCTTGGGCTTTTCCTGCAACCTCAGAAAGTACAGGACGAATAATGACCTGTACCCACATATACTCGCCGGAATCCATTTTAGAAACCAACTCTGCAAACTGAGAAAGCGGATCTAGCCTTCTTTCTTGTTCCGGATCTTCAAATTCAATATGAGTTGTTATGGGATAAGCCCAATCTCTTGTCAGTATATAATCTGCCGCCCACATCTCATAGTCCTTATTTGGCAATTGAGGCGGTATTGATGTTATATAATCTTGCACTTGATGAATCTCTGCATCCGGGTATTGCGAATAAATTTTACTTTCTACCAACTGCCTTTGGTTGTCTTGACATCTAAAATAAAAATGCAACTCACCGTCTATACCTGCAAGTTCTAAACTAAATGTATCCACAGATACACCCTTAGTCCACTTATCTCTTGCGCTTACTGATTTCCAAACCCCATGTAAACCTGCCAAAACATTTTCCATTGCTTTTGGAGTTTTTTCTACTTCGGGCGGAAGAGTTACCTCTAAGACTATCCAATTTTTCGTCTTAGAATACTGAATACCCTTATAAGTTAACCAAAGCGGCTTGATTCTTAAAAAAATAACCACTGGTATAACAACCCACCATGTGGCCTTTATAACTTGAAATAATATTACAATTACCGTATTAAGTGATTCGGTTACTATTGCGTACATAAAAAATTGGTGAGCGGCCTATCGCCGTTCACCAATTCGTTTGTAATACGAAAAAAAGTAATAGGCGATATTCTGCTCCCTAAGTCAAATAATATTGATTTTCTTGTTTTCTAAATAGCTCTTTGTTTTGTAAATTAAGTGCTATAGTATTTTCTTGCACCTTTCTTTGTTCCATCACGCGCTTCATAAGTTCATCCCTACGCATTGGCTTACCTTCTTTCTGTAATATATGTATTATAACATCCTTTACGGTACCTGGGACATATCCCCAATCAGCAAGTGCGTAAGTACCTCTTCCTATCAAAACAAAACGATCATCTTTTATTAGTTCGTTATGTGCTGTCTGAGGGTGAGTTTTTTTTGTATCAGCACCCGTACCAAGATACTCATCAATTTTGATAGCCAACTGCTTAAAATGCAAAGGTTGTCCATGTCGCTCCATTACTAAATGAGCTTTGTCACGTACACCTCTAGGGTTAATCTGGGGCCAATTACTCAAACCCCATTTATTGAAAGGTCCTTTTTGTAACTTTTTCGAAATACTTAACACAACAGGCAGATTTTGATTATTTAATTCCAGACTATTATCGTCCTCAACCAATTCAAGTAGTTGTTTGTAATCTAACGGTGTTCCCAATTTCTCTACGCTGGAAATGAGCGACGTCAACATATTTTTTATCGTGTTTGCGCTTTTTTTATCGTTAGCCCATATTGTTTCAAAGTCGTCGCTTTCTTGTATTTTTACAAAGTTTTTATTAAGGGCGAGCAGTAAAGATAAATGCGGTTTTTGAGAACTTGGAACTAAGGTGTTCATTAATTTTTCCTCAGTTGATACTCCCCCATATTGTTTTAAAAAGTTTTCAATAGTAGCAAAGGCCGGCCCCAGCTCATTAAATTCATTAGAATTTCTTATTTTATCATAGGATGCTTCTTCTATTTGGCGGACTCTCTCTCTCGTTATTCCATATTTTTTACCTACGTTTTCTAGTGTATTTTTACTTCCTCCTTCTACACCGTGGCGCAATGCCAAAATAGACCCATTACGATCTGATAGTATTTTTAGTATTCGTGCCACCAATGGCTTTAAGTTTAACTTTTGTGATTGAGACATTTTATTTATTAAATTAACTTTATATTATATTTATATTATACTTTATACTCTATTTAAGCATAGTATATATTTTATGTCAAGAGGTAAAACGCCAACATGCTCTTCTAAATAACTTATGCTGTTTTTTTCTTCTTCCAATTGACCCAACTGCCCAACAACGGAGACGCAATTGCAATAGAAGAATATGTTCCAACTATAATTCCCACAGACAATACTAACGCGAAGTCATGTATTGTTGGCCCGCCGAAAAAGAATACCGCCAACAACACAAGCACCGTGGCTAAAGATGTGTTTATGGACCTCACCATCGTTTCGCGTATACTATTTCTTATTATTTCATTAAATGACGAACGGTTTCCAAAACGCAATAAATTCTCTCGTATTCTGTCAAAAACAACTATAGTATCATTAACAGAATATCCTAAAATAGTCAACGATGCCGCAACAATCGACACACCTACCTCTCCTCCCTTAAAATACAAGTAAACAGAAAAGATCCCCAGCGCAATAATCACATCGTGAAAAGATGTTATGACGGCAATCAATCCATAGCGCCAAGATTTTATTGGAAAAGAAACTTTTCGAAAAGCAAAAGCAACATAAGCAATAATCATAATTAAAACCAACGCGGTTGCTTTGACGGTTTTGTTTATGGTCTCTTTCCCGATAACAGGTCCTACGCTGTCAAATCTTTGCTCCTCAACGAGCGAGTTAGAAACTACTTCCAGCTTCTGGATTATTATTTGGTGCACTTGTTCATCTACTGCTTTAAAGCGCAACAACAAAGTGCTATCTTCACCTTTTTGTATGCTTATTGGGCCTAACTCAACTTCTTTCAACTCTTGTTCTATTTGATCTCTGGAGAGTACTTGGCTGTTTCCCTGCGAATCAGGTAAAAATTGAAGCTCCATTAAACTCCCACCTTTAAAATCAATCCCCAGAGGCAAACCAAAAACAACAAGAGCAATAATGCTTGTTATAAAAAATGTTGTTGAAATTATATAAAAAATTTTTTGCATTATAAATTACCAGTTACTTTTTTTTCTGCTCCATATAACTTTCCACGTTCCTAACTTTCCCCCAGCAATTGACTTCATTAACACCCTAGTAACTACCATACCAGAAAATAGAGAAACCAAAATTCCGATACCCAACGTTAAAGCAAACCCTTGTATAAAACTGGTAGAAAATAAAAATAATATTAAAGCTGTAAAAAAGGTAGATACATTACCATCTCTAACTGACGGCCATGCGCGAGAAAATGCTTTATCTATAGAACGAGTTATGTTTGCAACATCTTCGTTCATTTCTTCTCTCAATCTTTCAAATACAAGCACGTTTGCGTCCACCGCTATACCTATAGATAAAATTAACCCTGCGATTCCAGCAAGCGTCAAGGTAATTGGAATAAATTTAATAAGTAACAATAAAAATGCTAAATATACTCCAAGAGATAAAACTGCCACAAAACCGCTAAAGCGATATACAACAATTAAAAACGTTAGAATTACAATTACTCCCACGATTCCCGCAAACAAACTGTCATTAAGTGATTTTTCTCCCAGAGAAGCTCCGACCCTTTGTTGACTTACAAGCGCAATGGGTACAGGTAATGCCCCTGAATTTAAATTGCTCGTTAGATTTTTTACTTCTCCCAGTGTAAAATTACCCGTAACTACCGCACTACCTCCAGTTATTTTTTCATTTACTCGGGGAACAGATACCGGTATCTGATCTAGATATATAGCTACCATGCCGCCGATATTTCTTTCTGTGATATCTGCAAACAACTTACCGCCCTCGTCATTAAATTGTAATGATACTTGAATTTCTCCTGTCTGGGGATGACTTACCACATCTGCTCTTTCCAAATACCTTCCCGTAAGTTGAGTTGACTGAAAACAAGGGTCCTCGCCAGAAGCACTTGTAACAGCCAACACATTACTTACCGGTTGCGTACTGCAAAAAGAGCTAATGTCGGGCTCACCAAGATCCGGAATTGTTTTTTTAATTATTCGCGCTTGATCTTGTATTGGACGTGGCTCTTTAAACTCTAAATATGGCGTTTGCCCAATCCTTTCTATGGCAAGTGCTGGGTCGGATATACCTGCAAGCTCTACTATCAACTTGGATGCTGTAGCGCCTTCTTGGATTTGCACAACCGGTTCGCTTACACCTAAAAAGTTTACCCTGCGTTCTATGGCATCGCGAAGCGCAGATAGAGCGTTTCCTCTGTCGTCTTGTTTAATTTGGGATAAATCTGCCTCATAAACTAAATGAACCCCTCCTTGTAAATCAAGTCCTAATGAATAATCTTTCTGCGCAAACTTAGGAAGGTTTAACCAAGATACTTTTTTACTTGTCCAATCTGAAAATTGATTCCAAAAATCAGGGTAATCTAAATTAGCCGCAAAAAATGCGGCTAATAAAATAAGTACCGTTATTAAAATAATTTTTGTTCGTTGTGTTGTTTTAAATTTTCTGAGTCTCAACTTTAACATCGATGGTTATAATACATCAAAAGTTATTTTTTTGTCAATAAAAAATAATTAATCTTATTTTCAAATATTAAAACATTTATCTATGTGTTTTGTTTAGTTTTATTTTTTATGTGCGCTATATCAACGATCGTTGATATAGCGCACATAATCAATTATCAAAAAAACCGCCGAAACGGTTGCAAAACTTACAATAAATAAACTGCATGAAAATCTGATAGGACACGCCCCGCGCGAAGCTCTTAACGAGCCGCGCGCGTATGGGGCGTGTCCAGAAAAGTGGGGCCGAGTACTAGTTATCTGCGCGTGCTCACGGCCCGTTGTTTTGCACGCGCTTTGCAAATAGGATTTCTCTTCTCCTATCTGCGGACGAAGGGGGCGGTGCGAGAAGCGGGAGATGTGTTACACCAGAGCTCCTCTTGTCTATACGAGCGTCCCGGCCGCAAAGCGGGGACGGCGGACTTCTCACACCGCTGTATCAATTACCATTCGTTAGTACTGATTTACATTCGTGGATTTGAAATACTAGATAGTAATTGATATAGCGGTGTGATGATTTTTTAAAGAGGTGCCGATTTTTTTCTACCCAGAAAATCGGCAAAAACTGAGAGTGAGGTGGATATGCCCACTTTGCTATCCTAATTGGAGTCGGTTATCCATGCCGACCCCAATACATTTTGCTACCAAAATATATTGGGGTTGGCGCGAGTTTTATATAAAACTCACTCTTTAACTTTACCTTTACAAATTATAACAAATCATAAAAATTTTGTCAAGGAAATCTGGTAGGACACGCCCCGCGCGAAGCTCTTAACGAGCCGCGCGCGTATGGGGCGTGTCCAGAAGCGCGCCTGCTGAGTTTTACAACTCGGCACCCACCCTT
>Ga0209541_10009642_pt1 | contig 15604 bp, 13 predicted proteins | sample RifCSPlowO2_01_FD_184027 | JGI IMG/M metagenome (GOLD analysis project Ga0209541, IMG submission 184027) | Groundwater microbial communities from Rifle, Colorado - Rifle CSP2_plank lowO2_0.1 (SPAdes) (version 2) | ecosystem: Environmental > Aquatic > Deep subsurface > Groundwater | place...
TGTAGCCGGCAAGCTCTTTTACCGCTTTTTCTTTTCCGCCTTTCAGAAAAGAATTTATGATCTCTTTCTGATAAGTGATGTGTACTTTACGGCGCTCTCTGTCCGCTTTTTCTCGTTCGTCGCTGATTGGCGATTTTTGATATATCGGGGCAATCCTGATCGCTTTTACACGGTATCCTGCATACATCAAAGCTATTACCCCATGCTCATCAGAGGCGCAAATACCGAGTTTTTCTTTAAGCACGGCATCAACGGTTGTTTTTTCATAGCCGTAAGAATTGCCGGCATATTCTGTCCATTCAATCAACTCGGTGGCGAAGATTCTTTTGCTAAAATCTTGTTGCGTTACGAAATTGTAAAACAATGCATCAAGTTCGTCTTTCTGCACTCGCGTCGTGAGAGATCGGATAATCCCGATTTTATTGCCGATTATATCCAGCGCTTCTTTAATCAATGTGCTTTTTCCGGACCCCGACGGCCCGACTAACGCGAATATTATATTTTTCAATGTGCTCACCTCCTTTGCCATTCCGTAGCTTTATGCGTAGGATGGCTTTTCAGAATGGTTGGTTTAAGGTAAAATTAACTTACTATAATATTAAAACATAAATTAACTTATGTCAACCCCGCCCTTGAAAAGCACTGTGTTCCGCGCGCAACGCACTGGCCGTTATTTTTAAATGATAAAAACGCGATAATTGTAATTAAAAATACCCAAGTCAAATTATATGTGCTTTTCAAGGACGGGGTCAATATCGGACGGTTTTTCTAAAAAAGTTTTGACGCTCTGCGTCATTTACGACGACTCAAGAATTTTACTTGGGATGAAGAAGCGCGGATTCGGCGCCGGCCGGTGGAACGGGTTTGGCGGCAAGATCAAAGACGGCGAAACAATTGAAGTGGCGGCTTTGCGCGAGTTGGAGGAGGAAGTCGGCTTGATCCCGCGCGATATGAAAAAACGCGGAGTCGTAACTTTCGTGTATAACGACGATCAAACGGCAATGGAAGTGCACATATTTTCCGTAACATTGTTTGACGGCGAACCGCAGGAATCGGACGAGATGTTGCCGAAATGGTTCGCGCGTAATGAAATACCGTTTGATCAGATGTGGCCGGACGACCGCTATTGGCTACCACTATTTTTAGCCGGCAAGAATTTCAAAGGTGAATTCATATTTTCAGACAAAGATACCATTATTGATTATTCAGTGACAGAATTATGATAAATTGTTTAAGGATTAATTTTAGTCAACTGTTTGACGATCGTCAAACAGTTGACTAAATGGATAAAAGATAAAGCCCCGTCAGATTTGACGGGGCTTTTATGTTAAGAAGACGCGATTCTTTTGCCATTATTAGATAGATATTTGTTTGATGGCCAGTGGGGCGGTTCGCCGAGAGTTAGTTTTTCGCGTCGTTTGAGGAGATGGTGGTACGCTTTTACTACCCAACGGAATTTAAAGTGAACTATTTTGGCCGTTTGAGAATTGTTGTAATGTCTATCGGGATGGTGAAGTTTAAGAAGTTTGCGGTATCGTTTATGCAGGATTTCTTGAGGCGACCATTGCATTTGCAGTTCTTCTTCGTAGTTTTTCGGCATATCCATGCCAAAGAGCGGGTAAATCAGCGAATCAAATCTCCAGTAATGTAGCGGGTATTTTCTATAGAGTTCAAATTTATAGAACGTGCGATTCAGATATCTCGCTTTTTCCGCCAGTAAGCTTGGTATCAATTCATCTCCAAACTGCAAAACCCATTCATCTAATAATTTTTCAACGACTTCTTTTGTCCATTCGCGCGGTACGCCGTCAGAAAAACATTTTTTAATGGAAATTCCCGGGAAGTGTTTTTTGAGTGTTTGCCATTTCACGCCAGGGTGTTTAGTGACATATCTGGCTAAATAAATTTCAGAAACGAGAGAGCGACAGTTGCGTTTACAGCGTTTCACCGTGGCGATACTGACATTGAAATACTTAGCCAGTTCTTCGTAAGTTGCCGAAGGATTATCGGCAGTGTAGCGCGCGAATTGGTCCTTGGAAAATTTTCTGTATATTATTTTGCATTTATACGGAAGACGCGCGGCTTGTATACGTCGCCGTATTGCTTCATCCGTCACTTTAAAGTGACCGGCAATTTTTGAAAGTGTGGCTTCGGGGTGTTCTTTGATGTAATCAGCCAATGCTGTCGTGTTTATTTTTTTATTTTTAGGGCAGTAAGGAATTTTGAATTTTTTGATGAGTTTTCTGATTGTGGTTGTTGAAACTGAAAAATGACCCGCTATCTCCTTTAGATTTGCTGATTGGTTTGATTCAATGTAGTCGCTCCGAATAGTGTCGGTGACGACTTGAACGCGTTTTTTTCTTTGGATACCGTTGTTATTTAAGTGATTCCGTATGAATGTAATACCAACTCCAAAATGATCGGCCGATTCCCGTAAAGTCGCGTGAGGATGCTTGCGCGCGTATTTAACTAAAGCGCGCCCAAAAAAGAATCGGCGAAAATCCAAGAATGACATTCCCAAGTTTTCCCTGAGGCGTTTACTGATAGTAGATTTATTGAGCTTGAAATGTCGCGCAGTCTCTTTTAAAGAAGCGCAGTAATTTTTTCTTAGGTATTTTATTATAGCCGTTCTTTCTTCCCGAGTTTTATTTCCCATAGCATCATTCTCCTTTCCATTGTTATTTTGTTTTAAATGAGCGACAAACAATAATATAATAGACTATGTGGCGAATAATATGCTATGATTTTTGTTATGTCAAATAATAACAGCGAATTAGTTCAGCGTCTGATAGAAGAAGGATATTTAAAAACAGAGCGTATTATTGGCGCGTTTTTGAACGTGGATCGGAAAGATTTTGTGCCGGAGGAATACAAGTCGGAATCCTACGGCGACTATCCATTACCTATCGGATGGGGACAAACCATTTCCCAGCCGGCGACAGTGGCTTTTATGTTGGAGTTGCTTCAGCCGCAAGCGGGCGACAAAGTAATGGATGCGGGTTCCGGCTCCGGCTGGCAGACGGTGATTTTGACGAGTATTGTAGGAGAAAAGGGAAGTGTTTATGCTGTTGAGAGAATTCCAGAACTTTATGAATTCGGACAAAAGAATTTGCAAAAGTATAAATTTCAAAATATTTCTTTTTCATGCGGAGATGCGACTAAAGGATTAGTTGAACAAGCGCCTTTTGACAAAATTATCGCCGCCGCGTCCGGATCTGAAATACCGCCAGCTTGGCTGGAACAATTAAAAATCAGCGGGCGCATTGTCGCGCCTATTGGAAGTAGCATCTGGCTCTATATTAAAAAATCAGAAACCGAATTTGAAAAACTGGAATATCCTGGATTTGCCTTTGTGCCACTGGTGAAAAAATAACGCTATTGACTGATAGATATATTTATGTTATCTTGTTAAGATTGTATTTTGAAAACTGAATAAGATAAATAACATTTAACCATAGGAGGTGTAATGATGAAATATGCTGATTTTCTTGCTTTTTTGGCGCCGGAAGGGAAACCGCCGATTGCCGACCCGGAGCTGACTCCGGAATTGCTTTCACTGGCGCATTTAACTTCAGCGCCACCGTGGGCAAAGACGATGAAAGAAGTCCTAAAGTATCATAGGGAATATCGCGGCACTCTTGAATCTCAACCGCAAATCAAAATCGTTGAGATTGCGAAAGATTTACTTGCGGAGGATAAGATTAAGGTAGTCCTTGGATTGCAAAACCCTCCAGGAGACTCTGATGTTAATCTTTTATATAAAGAAGGGATTAGGATCACAACTCTTGCGTATGAGGGGCATAATGAATACGGTGGCGGGTTTGCCAGTCTTGACGACCTAACGAAAAAGGGCAAGAGGTTTATAATCTCATGTGCCGAAGCCGGCTCGATTCTGGATTTATCTCATGCCGGTTGCAATACGGCAGCAGGCGCGCTGAGATTCATTGATAGTGTAGGTTTAAAAATCCCTGTCGTCGCTTCTCATTCAGGGGGTTATAACATACATAATCATCCGCGGAACATTCCTTTTTATATCCTGCGTGACATCTCAAACTGTGGCGGGATAGTGGGCATTCCAACACTCACTTTCATTCTTGATGAGAAAAGAAATGACTTAGAACCGTTTTTTAATCATCTTCATTACATGCTACAAGTCTGTGGCGAGGATTTTATTGTGATAGGCGGGGACGGCCCATATTGCACACAGGATCTTGGTGAATGGGAAAAGCATATCGGAGAGCTAAGTAAAAAACTGGATACTCTGGGTAAGTTTAAGCCTAGGTTTCCGCACCATCCGTTTATACTAAATACTCCACGGAGGATGGAAGTGTTAGATCATGAATTGAAGAGGAGGGGATTATCTTCTTCAGTCAGAGAAAAGATTTTAGGAAAAAATCTTTTTAAATTCCTCGAGCGGAATCTTCCTCAAGGTTAAGTGTTATGAAATGACACAAGCCGTCAGCGGACTCATTGAGCACCGCGGGCTTTTTTATTTGGAAAATTATTTTATAAATTTGTATTTTTGGTGAAAATACCATACGCTATTATTGATTATGAATATTAAAAGACTGGAGGAAATAATTATAAAAAACAATTATTCAGCTTTTCGCGCGAGGCAGGCGAAAAAAAACGTGTTCGCGCGGCTGATTGCCGATTGGGACGAGGCGACTGATCTGCCGGAAAAGCTAAGAGAATTATTGAGAGAGAAAATTCATATTTCTGATATATCGCTTGTGAATCAAAAAGAATCGGCGGAGAAGGACACTATAAAGGCGCTGTTTAAAACTAGCGATGATTTTTTTATTGAAGCGGTGCTGATGAAGCATGATAGAAATAGAAGAACAGTTTGCGTTTCTTCGCAGGTAGGATGCGCTATGCGGTGCGGTTTTTGCGCCACCGGCAAGATGGGATTTGCCAGGAATTTGGAAGCTGGGGAGATTGTTGATCAAGTTTTGTATTTTGCGCGCTTGCTGAAAAATAAAAAAGAAAAGGTGACTAACATCGTGTATATGGGCATGGGTGAGCCGTTTAACAACTACGATAATGTAATGGAATCGGTGCGCATATTGAATGATAAAGACGGTCTTAATCTTGGAGCGCGGCACATTTCCATTTCCACCTGCGGAGTGGCGGCCGGTATAAAAAAATTCGCCGATGAAAAATCGCAGATCAACCCCGTTAGAAATTCGCACGAGACATTAAGCCGTATGTTCGCTAAAACTAAACCGCATTTATCATCGCATCAAGCTGAGGGACGTTCTGTTTCTAACGGGGTAAATCTGGCTATTTCATTGCACGCGCCCACCGATGAGATTCGTTCTAAAATAATGCCGGTTAACCTTGCTTATCCGTTGAAAAAACTGATGCCGGCGATAGCCGATTATGTTGAAAAAACGCGGCGCAAAGTGATGTTTGAATATATTTTGCTTGGCGGAGTGAATGATTCCGACAAATGCGCGCGCGAACTGGCCGGGCTTATGAAAGGGAATAAGCTGTATCATATAAATCTGATTAAATATCATCAGACATTCGCGAAGGGCGAATCAATGCCGACTTTTCGCGCTTCTTCCCAAGAGCAGATGAGGCGATTTTTTGATATTTTGAAAAAATCCGGCGTATCATGCACTTTCCGCGTGAGTTTCGGCGAGGACATCTCTGGCGCTTGCGGACAATTAGCGGGAAAGTAAATGCGAATTACGAATTATGAATTACGAATTATGGACACAAGACGCGGATTTGATTTTTCTGTATTCATAATTCTTAATTCATTTTTTACTTTTATAATATTCTCTCGCCGTTGGTATTAGCGAAACGACGATGATCAGGATGACGATCGGGATGATATAGCGATCAATGTCGGACACAATATTGCCTAGTAGATAGCCGAGACCGGTCAGGCCGAAGCTCCAAAGCGCGGCCCCGATAATATTGTAAGTGATGAATGTGTTGTAGGGCATATGCCCGACTCCGGCGAAAATGGGCGCGAGCGTGCGCACGATCGGTATGAAGCGCGCAAGAATGATTGTTTTGGTGCCGTGGTGTTTGTAAAAATTTTTCGTCCGCTCAAGATAATCTTTATGGAAAAAGAAAGAATCTTCTCTCTTGAAAATTTTCGGGCCGAAGAAGCGCCCGCTGACGTAGCCGACACTGTTCCCTAAAACGGCCGCGATGAATATTATCGCGCCTACGATAGGGAGGCTCAAAAATCCTTTTCCGGCCAATACGCCGGCCATAAATAAAAGACTGTCGCCTGGGAAGAATGACCCGAATAGTAAACCTGATTCGGCCAGAATAACTCCGAAAATTCCAAAATATCCGGCTGATTGAACGATAGCGAGGATGTCAAACATAAAAATAAGTTAAAAGTTTATAAAGTTCGTAAAGTTTATAAAGTCAAAAACTAAGACCTTTAACTTTACGAACTTTTTACTTTATAAATTGAATATGCGAATTTGCGCCATTCTTCGGCAATGACTATGAAAAACGCCACGGCGGCGGCCAGCGCCCATTCATGCCACAGAAGAGGAACGGTTTTCAATATTTTTTGCATAAACGGAGCGTAAACGGCCATGATCTGAAGACTGATTATAATCAAAGTCGCCATTATGAGATATTTGTTGGAAAACGGACTCATTTTGAAAATTGATTTGTCTTCGGAACGGCAGTTCCAGGCGTTGAACCATTGAAATATCGCGAGCGTCGTCAAAGTGATCGTCATTGCTTTTGGCAGGTCTTGTTCAAAATAACCGCTGAAAACCCAGAGCGATCCAACCATCATCGTAATTCCCATTACCGCCATCCGCACGACCATCAGTTTATCCATCAGATATTTTTTTGGCCGCTCAAAATTTTTATCCAGAAGACCGGCCTCTTTTGGTTCCATCGCGAGCGCGACATCCAGAAATCCGTCGGTGACGAGATTAAGCCAGATAATTTGCGCCGCGAGCACCGGCAAAGGATACCCCAAGACCAGCGTCCCACCGATTATCAGCACCTCTCCCAAGCTGGTAGAAAAAAGATAGAGAATGACCTTTTTAATTGTTTTGTAGATGTTCCGGCCCTCTTCTATGGCCGCGACGATGCTCGCGAAATTATCGTCCAAAAGGACGATGTCGCTGGCCTCTTTGGCCACTTCCGTGCCGATTTTGCCCATGGCTACGCCCAGATCGGCCGCGACCAAAGGCGGGGCGTCGTTGATACCATCGCCGGTCATCGCGATAATTTCACCTCTTTGTTTGTATGCTTGGATTATTTTAAGCTTATGTTCCGGCGTGACGCGGGCGAAAACCGAAGTTGAATCAAGCCGGAGCGCCAGCTCCGCATCGGAGAGCGCGTCTATTTCCGCGCCGGTAAGGATGGTGTCTCCATCGCGAAAAATCCCGACTGCCCGGGCGACGGCGACGGCAGTTTCTTTATGATCGCCGGTGATCATCACGACGCGCACGCCCGCTCCCTGCGCTTGGGCGATCGCGTCTTTCGCTTCTTCGCGCGGAGCGTCTTCTATACCGCACAATCCGACAAAAACAAGTGGCGGAAGATGGTCGTGCGTTTTCAGTTCTTTTTCCAAAGGCAATTCAGCCATTGCCAAAGCGATGACGCGCATGCCGGCGCGCGATAGGGCGAGAAATCTCTCTTCTGTTTCGTTTCTGTCTTTTTCCTCAAACGGCCCCTCTTTCCCGTCTTTTAATATTTTTTTTGATAATGATAAAATCATTTCCGGTGCCCCGATTACCGACACGAACTGACGGCCACCCGATTTATGGGAAACGGCGTGGTATTTTTTTTGATAATCAAAAGGGATTTCGTTCAGCTTGGGGAATTCGTTTTCCAGTTCGTGCTTGTGAAAGCCGATTTTTTGGGCGAATACTAAGAGAGCCGCTTCCATCGGGTCTCCGGTTACTTTATAAGAGCCGGTTTCTTCCAAGACCGACAGATGGGCGTTGGAGCAGAAAGCGGCGATTTTCCCGGCCGTGATCAGCTCCGGATGGCTGATTGGGTCAATCGCGTTTTCTCCATAAACTATTTCGCCTTTAGGGTTGTATCCAGAGCCGAAAATTTTAAAAGTTTTCCTGCCGGCGAAAAGCTCTTTGACTATCATTTCGTTTTTGGTGATGGTGCCGGTTTTGTCCACGGCGATGACGCGGGTTTGCCCGAGCGCTTCCACCGCCTGCAATTTTTTCACCAGTGCGTTGCGGCGCGCCATATGGGACACCCCGCTTACTAAAACAATCGTCATTACAATCGGTAATCCTTCAGGGATTATGGAGACGGCCAAAGAAACCGCCACTTTAAACATTTCTATAGCCGATTGGCCGGCGATGATGCCTCCGATAAAAAGCAGGCTGATTATCGCGGCAACCACTATGACAATCAAACGCGATAAATAGCGGACATTCGCTTTGAGAGGGATTTCCGATTCTATGAGAGTGATTTTCTCTGAGATTTTACCAATGACCGTATTCGTGCCTGTAGCCGACGCGATTGCTCGGCCGTTGCCCGCTGTTATGTATGTTCCTTTGAATATCATATTTTTTTGATCGGCCACGGGCAAATTCGGTTGTTCAAGTAGTTCAGTTATTTTGTGAATAGGATGCGATTCGCCGGTGAGCGCCGCTTCGTCAAGCGTCAAATCGCGCGATTCTATCACGCGCGCGTCCGCCGACACCTTTTCGCCCTCTTGGAGAATAAGGACATCGCCCGGCACGACTTCGGCGTCGGGGATGATAATTTCTTTTCCGTCGCGCAGGACGGTGGCGTTAGTTTGGGTGAATCTTTTAAGCGCCGAGAGGGTGTTTTGCGCCTTGCCTTCCTGAATCGTGCCGACGATCGCGTTGAAAATCAAGACGAAGAGTATAATCGCCCCGTCTATTATTTCGCCTAAATAAAAAACTGCGCCGCTCGCGGCCAGCAATATAAAAATCAGCGGGCTTTTGAATTGTCTTAGAAACAGCACCAGCAGGGAATCAACTTTTGCTTCAGGGATTTTATTGGGTCCGTGAGTTCGGAGTAATTCTTCCGCGCGCGCGCGCGTCAGTCCCGAGCCGATCTGTGTGCCCAGATTTTGTTCGATTTCGGATAAAGAAAGCGCGTGCCAGGAGGTCGGGCTTCCGCTGGGGTTTAACCTCCGCCCGCTGACTTCTTTTTGCTTTTGAGCTATTTGTTGCCGCATAATGTCCGGATGATAAAAAACTTTTTGTTGTTGGAGGTTGAACCTCGCTAGATTAGGAATTTAAGCGGTCCATCAATATGGCGAGACCCGACCTCCAACAACCAGAATTCATTTTAATTCCTTTCGTTTGATTGTAAACAAATAACTTATGAGTAGGTCGGATTCAGCGGGTGGAGGTCGGGTCTCAAGGACATCGGATCTTCGGGTCAAACCTCTACAAATTTCGCCTGATACATTTCAAGGAGAGCGAAGAGCAAGCTTAAAATCAGCGGGCCGGCCAGAAAACCGATTGGTCCAAAAAACGCCAGCCCGCCCAAAACGCTGAAAAGAATCAGCAGAGGGTGGATTTTTATGCCGCGCTCAATGAGCTTGGGGGCGAGAAAGTTATCAATCATTCCGACGGCGGTCGCTCCCCAGATCAGCAAGCCGATACCGGCCGGAATGTTTCCGGTGATAAAAAGATAAGCGACGGCTGGAGCAACGACGATGGTCGTGCCGATGAATGGGACCAGCGCGGCGATGGCGGCGACCGCTCCCCAAAGTAGGCCACGCGGTACGCCGAAAATGGAAAAACCGATCGCGACCAAAAGCCCCTGGATCAGCGCGACGGTCAGCGTGCCAACCACCACCGAATGAACGGTCGTCGTGAATCTTTTTATAAGAACCGCGTCGTGTTCGTCGCTGAGCGGGCTTAAGCGGGTCACGGCGTGCGATATTCTAGAACTGTCCTTCAAAAGATAAAACACGGTGATTATCGTCAGGAAAAGCCCGAAGACGAATTGTGCGACGCTAGAGAATATCGCCCCGGTATTTTCCAATATCCAGCTCGCCGTTTGGCGGATTATTTGCTCGGTATTAAGAGAAAGCGCAGGGCTGATCATCGCCAATTTCGCGTTGAGATATTCGCCAAATTGAATCAGGATACCGTCCTGCCCGTTATTTTGAGTGAATTCGCCGTAAAACTGCGCCGCTTCTTGCCACACTAAAACCCCTAAAAGAGAAAGCGGTATCAAGACAATTAAAACAATGATAAATATGGTAAAAAGAGAGGCCAGCCATTCTTTTTTTCGGCTCAAGGTGAGTATTTTAATGTAAAGCGGATCAAAGATTATAGCCAGAACGGCCGCCACGACTAAAACGTCAAAGTAAGGCAGGAATATCAAAAACGCGATTGTGGCCGTTGCCAGTAATAGTCCGATGAAAAATGACATTTGCAATTTTTCTCTAGTCATAGAATCAATTATAACATTTTTTTGTAAAATAACAATAAAAATACTATAATACTGTGAATTACGAAATGGAATTTTTTGTATCGGGTTGGCGGTGGGATCCCTTGGCTGAACTTCCTCCCAGCCACCTTTCAAATGCTCGCCTTTATTATATTTGTAGCCTAAGGATCCCACTGCCAGCCCGATGCATTTGAAAGGTGGCTGGGAGGAAGTTCTAAAGATAGAGGCGAACAAAAAATTCCATTTCGTAATTCACAGTATTATACTTGTTATTATTATGGAAAAACGTTTTCCTGAAAATTTTTATTGGGGCGCGGCGACGAGCGCGCATCAGGTGGAGGGAGGTAACCGCAATGATTGGAGCGAATGGGAGAAAGAAAACGCCGAACGGTTGGCGCGAGAAGCTGAAAAGAAATTCGGCTATTTGCCCAACTGGTCGGGTATTAAAGAACAGGCGCAGGATCCTCAAAATTACATTTCCGGGCGTGCTTGCGATCATTACAACCACTATGAGGCAGATTTTGATATCGCCAAATCACTCGGGCACAACGCGCATCGTTTTTCCATTGAATGGTCGCGCGTTGAGCCGGAAGAAGGGAAGTGGGATGAGAAAGAAATCGAGCATTATCGGCAAGTGATTCGCGCGCTTCGCTCGCGCGGCCTTGAGCCGTTCGTGACGCTTTGGCACTGGACTGATCCGTTATGGATTCGCGACATCGGTGGCTGGGAAAATAAAAAAACAATAGAATATTTTAGCCGCTATGTTGAAAAAATCATCGATGAATTGGGAAGCGAGATAAAATTTTGGCTTCCCATAAACGAGCCGACTATTTATACAGGGCATAGCTATATTATCGGCGTTTTTCCTCCGCAGATTAAAAATTATTTTCGCGGTAATAGAGTTTTAAAAAATTTAATCAAAGCTCATAAAGTTTCTTACGGATTGATTCATCAAAAACTTGGAAGCGGCGTGAATGTTGGCGTCGCCCATAATCTGCATCACGATGTTCCTTACCGAGAAAAGAATTTGTTTGACCGATTTTCAGCAAAAATTCTTGATTATGTTCGCGAGCGACGATCAATGAAGTGGACGAAGAATTATGAAGATTTTATCGGAATCAATTATTATTATCGAGACACTGTCAAATTTACTTTGGGTGGGCGATATATTCTGATAGATATCAAAAATCCCAATACTGAAATTTCAGATTTGGGATGGGATATTTATGCTACGGGCATTTATTATATTTTAAAAAGTTTAAAAAATTGCAATAAGCCGATTTATATTACCGAAAACGGGCTTGCTGACGCTAAAGATGAGAAGAGGGAAAGGTTTATTAAAGAGCATTTATATTGTGTGGCTAAAGCCATTAAAGAAGGTGTTGATGTTCGCGGATATTTTTATTGGTCGCTTTTGGATAATTTTGAATGGGACAAAGGTTTCTGGCCGAGGTTCGGGCTGGTAGAGATTGATTACAAAACAATGGAGCGGAAAATCCGCTCATCGGCGCGCGTTTATGCCGAGATTTGTAAAAATAACGTTATATGAGCTGGATTTTAATCGCGCTAATTTCATATTTTCTTCTCGCTATCGTTACGGTTTTTGACAAATTTATTTTGTCAAAAAAACTGCCTCATCCGACGGCTTACGCTTTTTATTTAAGCGTGGTTAATATTTTCGTTTTGGTGCTGATGCCTTTCGGATTTGAATGGCCATCGGCCGGCGCGGCGGCAATCGCCCTCTTTTCCGGCGCTTTGTTTTTTGCCGGACTCGTCTTTCTTTTTCGCGGGATTATCGCTTTTGAGGCATCGCGCGTCGCGCCGGTGGTCGGCGCTCTGATGCCGTTTTTTCTATTCTTGTTTTCTTATTTGAAAGAAGATTTCATGCTCACTCCGTTCCAGATTGTCGCGATGGTTTTGTTGGTGCTGGGCGGGTTCATTTTATCTTACAAAAGAATCGAACACGGAAATTCAATCCGGCTTTTCACATTGGCGGCGCTAGCTTCATTATTTCTCGCGCTGTCGTATTTTTTTGAGAAAATCGCATATACGCAAACGAACTTTTTGACCGGTTTTATCACGGCGCGTTTCGGCACGTTCGTCGCGGCGCTTTTTTTGCTGTTATTGCCGTCGGTCCGCAAAGAAATTTTTTCCGTCACGCGCGAATCGGCAGAGCATCGTCCTGTTTTTTTGGTCGGTGCCAATAAAGCCATCGCTTCTCTGGCGCTTTTTGGCGCGCGCTACGCGATGTTTCTGGGCAATGTTGTTTTGGTGCAGGCGATGGAAGGCGTGCGTTACGTTTTTTTGATTTTTATTTTATTTGTACTGTCATGGAAGTTTCCGAATATTTTTCAAGAGAAAGCCGACCTTTCCGCTATTGCTCGCAAAGTCGGCGCCGTATTGCTGGTGGGCCTAGGGATTTTTATCTTGGCTTTTTCAGAAAAGCCGGCCGGATTGGCAACGGGCGTTAAGTCGTTTGGTGCTACATTCAGCATTAAGTACGCCAAAGATATGAAACTTGATTGGCGCGAAGCGTATCTCGCCGTTCTGGACGATTTGAAAGTGAAACACTTGCGTATTCCGGCGTATTGGGACGAAATTGAATCTGAAGAGGGAAAATTGAATTTTAGCGATCTGGACTGGCAATTGGCGGAAGCGGGTGGCAGAGATGCCCGGGTTGTTTTATCAATCGGGTATCGCTTACCGCGCTGGCCGGAATGCCATATTCCGAAATGGGCGAAAGACAAACTGCGCGCGGACTTTGAAAGCGACGCGCTGGATTATTTAAAAACAACGATTGAGCGATATCGTTCTAATCGCGCTGTTACTTATTGGCAGATAGAAAATGAGCCGTTTTTGCGCGGATTCGGCGAATGTCCGAAATTCAGCGCGGAATTTTTAGATAAAGAGATCGCGCTCGCGCGCTCGCTGGACCCGCGGCCGATTGTTGTTTCCGACAGCGGGGAATTGAGTTTATGGTTTCAGGCCGCCAAACGTGCCGATATCTTCGGCACGACGATGTATCGCACTATCTGGAACAAATACCTCGGCTATTTCAACTACCCATTGCCTCCGGAATTTTTCCATTTAAAAGCTAATATCGTGCGCTCTTTCGGCACGATGCGCCGCGCAATCGTGATAGAATTGCAAGCTGAACCGTGGGGACCAAAAATGGCTTATGATTTGTCTCCTGAAGAAGAGCAAGAATCATTCAGTCCGCAAAAATTCCGCGACAACATAAAATACGCCAAAGCCGTCGGCTTCCCCGAAGTCTATCTTTGGGGCGCCGAATGGTGGTACTGGAAAAAACAAAAAGGCGATGACCGATATTGGGAAATCGCCAAAGAAATTTTTAAATATTAGAACTTTGAAAATCTCACCTATTGGACGGCCGTCAAACAGGTGAGATTAGCGAAAAATTAAAAAGGCGCGCGGTAAAAAATAATCCCTGCAAGATTGAATTCTTGCAGGGATAAAGTTTTGCAGGGTTTTATAGATGCGTGGATATGTATAATATCAACAGAAATGAAATAATTCCCAATAATTCACGACCTGCTTTCCTAAGAGTAAGCTTGTACCAAAGCTCATCTTTTCTGAAAATACTTTCATAAAGTCCATCCGCAATAAAGTTAACAACAATCATTACGATCATTATTGTTATGGCTGATGATAAAGTTACTGTCATTTTACTCACCTCCTTTCGTTGTTTTAGCGGTAAATTTCAGATGTAGAAATAATCATCGTCATTTGGAACGCCGAGCCCCCACGCTTTGAATCTTCTGTTTTTCACCTCTTTCACAAGGCGCAGCATTTTATGTTTTTTACAGAGATTGCCAAGCTGGTTGTCCATGCAATATTCAATCAAATCAAGCTGATGCTTCGGCCTTGGTCTGGTTCTGCCATTGAGCCAGCCGTGTATTGAGTTGGGCGCCACTTTTATTTTCTTAGCAAGTTGGCGTTGGGTCATGGATGTATTTGCCAGTATGTCGTTGACGAGCTTTTGCCATGAATGCGTATCAGGTTTTTTTACCTTGCATTTTTTATCCCTCCTTTCAGTTTTTGTTGGTTTATTGTATCCTATATTCTATTGGTAAAGACCTGTTTTAAATAAGCAGATGTATTTAATCATAAATAAATTAAAATGTCAACAATAAATCAGTCAATTTTTAAGGCATACGATATTCGCGGGCTGTATCCGCAAGAGATAAATAAAGAAGCGGCGTACGCGATCGCGCGCGCCACGGCCAGGTTTATGTTTAGAAGCTCAGCTTCTAAACATAAGGTGGTGGTGGCGATGGACAATAGGGATTCGTCGCTGATGATCAAAGAGTCGGTTTTGCGGGGATTGCGCGATGAAGGGGTGGGTATCATAGACGCCGGCGTGACCACTACGCCGATGTTTTATTTCGCGGTCAATCATGCGAAAGCGGATGGCGGGATAATGATCACCGCTTCGCATAATCCCGCGCAGTACAATGGCTTGAAAATTGTTTCGGCCGGGGCTCAGCCGGTAGGACAGGATTCCGGGCTTGAGGAAATAAAAAACATCGCCCTCAACTTAGACGTTTCACGTCTAAGTGAAAACAGCGGTGAGGGTGGAGAGATCGAACAGATTGATTTTCTAAATCAATACGTTGATTTGCTAATTAACGACTTGCGATGTCGTTATTTGAAGGCGGCGGTGGATACTTCTTGCGGAACGGCCGGAGCGATAGTCTCGGAAATCGCTAAAAAGGCCGGGTTCGCGCTGACTCCGCTTTGCTTTGCGCCGTGCGCGAAAATATCGCACGGCGGCGATCCGTTGAAGGACGATAATGTCAGAGATATAGCAGAGGCGATCAAAAAACAAGGCGCCGATTTCGGAGCGGCGCTTGATACGGACGGCGACAGGGTGTTCTTTTTTGATAAAACAGGCGAGCGCATTCCCTCGCATATTATCGGATCTCTGCTCGCGCGGTATTATCTGAATAAATATCCGGGAGCGACGATTATCTCCGACGTGCGTATGCCGAAAATTTTTTCGGAAACAGTCGTAAAAAACGGCGGGCGGCACTTGGAAAACCGGGTCGGACACGCTTTTATCAAAAAACGGATGCGCGAAGAAGACGCTGTATTCGCGGCGGAGGTTTCAGGGCATTTTTATTTCCGCGACTTTTTCGGACTGGACGGGGGAGTGTTCGCGTTCACGCGCGTATTGGACATCCTC
>Ga0209541_10009645_pt1 | contig 15603 bp, 19 predicted proteins | sample RifCSPlowO2_01_FD_184027 | JGI IMG/M metagenome (GOLD analysis project Ga0209541, IMG submission 184027) | Groundwater microbial communities from Rifle, Colorado - Rifle CSP2_plank lowO2_0.1 (SPAdes) (version 2) | ecosystem: Environmental > Aquatic > Deep subsurface > Groundwater | place...
AGTTGTCCAATATTCATAATGACCGATAAACGCTTTGAGCTTAATAAACTTTTCTTTATTACAGTAATTACACTCATTATTACACTAACTATATTAGCTGTATCATCTCTGGCCGGCCGAAAGCCGGTCTTATCCCGCGCCAAAGGCGCGGGCTCCATAATTACTGGCCCGACGCTCTGCGTCGGGGCTTAAGTGCGCGATACGCGCGTAAATAATGATGCAGCAGAGTAATTGTTATTATTTTTATAAAATTACAAAACCCAAGAATAAAAAACTCATGGGATCGATGAGATTACCACATAAGAACCCAGGTTCTTATCATCTCCTACCAGAGGATTTTCTCGCTTCGCTCGAAAATCAATGGGACCGGTGGGATTTGAACTCACGACCTCTCGATTTCAGTCACTGATGTTTCGAACCGTGTTCGTGTCCATCAATGTATCAGTCGAGTGCTCAAGCCAGGCTAAGCTACGGTCCCGATAATAAAAACAATAACAAAAATATGATGCCCCATACCTGTTTTTCTTGCAATCTGCTTTCCATCTACTTCGCAGTTGCAGGCGCTCTCGGAGGCGGATTCACTTTGACATTAATGCGTGGAATCCGAATGGGTGCAGGCAAGTTGAGATCTTTGGTCAAGATCAATGCTTGAATATTGCATTTGGTGTAGATCACATTCAACAGCTCTGCCATCAAGTTGGGTTCAAGCTGTTTTTGTTTCTTCCACATCTCAACAACGGCCTTTGCATCTTTTTGAGGGAGGATATCTGTTACTTCCCCTTCCAGCAAAACTTCTCCAATCTGAGGGTCATAAACAATGGAAAACGTAAACTGAAACTTTACAGCTTCCTGCCCGGATTTTCCCAGCGAAAACTCTGCTTGTTCAACGTTTTTAATGCCAACGTTATGCTTGACCCCTATCTTCCCCTTTGCACTTCCGGTGCGCTCAACGCGCATTTTGGTAAATTGAAATCCCACGATTGCCATATTCATTCCCCCATCCATTACAAGCTTTTCCTAGCTTCGTGAATTGAAGGATGCTTTCAGGGATGCTTTATAAATATTTTGTGGTAGGCCCTTTCCAACCTAACCCCTTATTTTATAAATAACCGGTGGTTTCAAAGCTGGTATGGAACATTCCAACCCTCTTTCCCATCCTCAGCGTCCGAACCTCAGGAAAGTCAATCATATCAGCCTTAAACCTGGTATGAGCGTCAATGCCCTGGTGCAGACCATGGCTGATTCTGGCGTGATGGGAGCTGGCAAGATTGGCCAGGCAGTCAACATTGCTGAAGCCATGATCAAAGACCCGCAATGCAAGGTTTTTCTCGGTGTTGCAGGAGCCATGATTCCTGGCGGAATGAGGCAAATTCTGATTGACATGGTCGAAGAAGGTATGGTCGATGTGGTGGTCACAACAGGAGCAACCTTGACCCATGATCTAGTTGAAACCTTAGGCTATCACCATTACCAGGGTACCGCCCATGTTGATGATGCAGCATTGCACCAACAGCAGTATGACAGAATGTATGATTCCTACATGCCCAATGAAGTGTATGAAGGCATGGAAGACTTTTTTTCAAAAAATTGGGAGCATCTTGCACAACAGCCGATGAATATTCGTGAATTTTTATGGAAAATTGGCGAGCTTCTTCAATCCAACACTGAAAAATCTTATCCGAACTCGTTCCTTGGCGCCTGCTTCAGAAAAAAAGTTCCGCTTTTCTGCCCAGCGATTGCAGATTCCGGCATTGGTTTGATGATCTGGGGAAGACTTGCTCAAGGAAAAAAAATCCAGGTTGCAGTTTTTGATGACCTCAAAGAAATGATGGATCTTGCCTGGGATGCAGAACATGCGGGTGTTTTCTATATGGGAGGGGGCGTTCCTAAAAATTATATTCAGCAAGCGATGCAGATGGCGCCGAAATCTGCAGAATATGGAATACAAATTACGATGGACCGGCCGGAACCCGGCGGAAGCAGCGGCGCTCCTTTGAAAGAGGGTATTTCTTGGGGAAAAATGAACTACGAAGCCAAGCACGTTGATGTCATTTGTGATGCAACGATTGCACTTCCTTTAATCGTAGGGGCGTTGAAAGAGAGACTTACTTCTGGTAAAAAATAAAAACACGCCACCGCCGGGAGTATCGCTCGAAGAGTTTTACTCCGGAGGTTCGAACCCGGATATCCTTGCGGAATGGAGGGTTTGAGTCTCCTGCCATACCTGGTTAGGCGACGGTGGCATGTGTTTTCATACAAAGTTTTAAATAGCCGGAATGTTTTCTTGTTATCGGGTTTGAGTTTTCCTGCCTGGTTCAGGCGCGGTGCTTTCTTTTTTCTTTCATTTCCATTTTCACTTTTCTAGAACTTTAGTTTTTATAAGCCTTTACAGAAAAAAACCGAAAAGTTTCCGGTGACGTCGGAAACTTTTCGGTTTGGTTGACGGTTTTTCCGGATTTGATACCCTGTTTTCGGAATAATCACGGTTCAACCGGAAAATCACGAAATTTGAACTCAAAAAAGACCCTTTAAATTCAGTGAGTAGCAAAACATAAATACCCTTAGCGCTTCGACACACGCATGACCTTTATTAAAACAGAACGTGAAGCTCCGGTAACTCTTCTTCAGCGAGTTTTGAAACCCTTTGCATCTAAGCTGAAACATCATTATAAGGTTGCATCCGTTGTCTTCCTCATCCTCTTTTTCGCCCTGGTCTTCCGGCAAAAACTCGTTAGTGTTCTCCTCCTCCTTCTCATCATCATCCTCGGAAGCCTTATCACCTTGTACAAGCACATTACCGTCATTGCTCTCGGTGTCGAGCTTTTTACCTTTTCTTCAGTTGTTTTGACTTACGCTTTTGGCCCGGTTGTTGCGATTGTCTCGGTCATTATCATGATCACCGCCGCAGACCTCCTAGCAGCGCGTTCGTTTTTGGGAACCATTTCAAAATTGGTTGTTTACCCTGCTCTTTGTCTCCTGGTAGCCCTGCTTGCACCGCATTATTCCATCATCGGCGTAGGAAAATTCATTGTCATTCTCATGAACATCACCTTCTTCTTCCTCTGGACCTTTTTGTGGGGCTTCAATCTGTTTTCCACCATTGTTTCGATTCCGATTAGCATCGTTTTTAACTTCCTCTTGTTTAATCACATCGCAGAACCGCTCTTGGAGTTGCTCACATGATCCACTTTCAACCGCATCGAAAATCATTGGAACATCACCGCCTTGTTGCAAATGTGAAACAGCATGCATGGTACTATGCACTTGCTGGTCTTGTTATTATTCTGCTGTTCCTCTTTCGTAAACCCCTTATCAAAATCTTTTTCCTTTTGGCCATGCTCACCCTTGGAAGTTTTTCTACATTCTACAAACGCTTTGGTGATATTCCGCTTGGTTTCGAATTGATGACGTTCTTTGGCGTGGTGATTGCCCTGACCTATAGCCTCTTCCTTGGTATTCTCTCCGTTATTCTTATGACTTTTTTTTCCTATCTCATTACTTCGCGTGTCTGTGTGACGATGTTCCTGCGCATGGTGGTTTTTGTCATTGCCGTACTTATCGGATTCATCTTTCAAGGCTTTGGCATTGCAACCATGGGGCTGATTGTTTCGATCACTATGAATATGATTTTCCTCTTCCTCTGGCTTGTTGTCATGCGTTTTAATCCTGTGACTGCGGTCATCTCGACCGTTTTAAACACGATCATCAATATCTTTTTGTTTTCGACGGTGGGGGTTTGGTTATTCAGTATACTTGGTTAACTTTAAATAAAACAACTACTGTTTCTGCATGATGACTACCCTCATCGACGTCCACACCCATCTTGATGCTCCGCATTTTAAGAACGATCTGCACAAGGTTGTAGAAAACGCAGTCAAAAACAACGTTACGATCATGGTTTCGAATGGTACAAATCCTGAAAGCAATCAGCGCGTGCTGAAGCTTGCAGGAAAATACCCTGAAATCAAACCTGCCTTAGGCATCCATCCTGAAGATTATTTGGTTTCTCTCGGCCTCATGGAGCAACCTCCCTTACCGGTACAACCCTTTGATGCAGGAGAAGAACTCAAAACCATCGAGAAGCTTATAAAAATAGAAAAAAATGGTGTGGTTGCCATCGGCGAAATTGGGCTTGATAACTACTGGGTCAAGGGCCAGCTGGATGTGCAGCTCAAATTGTTTCATCAGCTCTTAGATCTTGCAAAGCGGGTTCAAAAACCTGTTATTGTTCATTCACGTGCAGCAGAACAACCCTGCCTTGATGCGATCTATTCCAGCAACGTGAAAGCATCCAAGGTGATTCTGCACTGCTTCAGCGGAAGCAAAGCGGTTGTCAAGCAAGGTGCTGATGCGGGCTACTCGTTTTCTATTCCCACCAACGTCGTTCGTGCATCTTCATTTCAAGACATCGTGAAAAACGTAGAACTCAACCAGCTCTTTACAGAAACCGATGCCCCCTTTCTCGGCCCCTTCAAAAACGAGCGGAATGAACCTGCAAATATCGTTCACAGCATCAAGAAGATTGCCGAGATCAAAGGATTTACCGAGCACGAAGTTGCGGATAATATTTTGCTGAATTGGAAGAAGATGATGGCTTGAGATATCAAATTTTTTCTGTATGGAGTGTAATCTTAACCGGGATGGAAACTTCACCATCTTTACCTTTTTGTATTCGTTTTTTAAAGCCAAGAATACCAATACTTTTTACCTCATCGGTTGCTTCATCTTTTCTCAGAAAGATTCCTGGTTTAATTTCATCAGCATAGCACGAAGTAGGTTTCCCCCTACTAATCTCTAGGAAATCTCCTTCTTCGTCATAATGGACTCGCATATTGTCTTTCATGTGATGTACCTCGTAAAATACGCTGTAATAATAAAACCTTCTCCGTTTAAATATTTAACGATCAGCATGAGGTATTTTGCTGCTGATATGCGTTGTTTATAATATCTGTAAAAATATCTCACTAGGGGATCTTCAATGTAGGAAACTACCTTGATAGGGTGTTTGAGGATGTCACCAAATTCTACAAAATAAGGTGTAACTTCTGGATGTTCTTCAGCAATATGGTGCCATCGTTCATCGGAGAGATGAATGTTCCTATTCGTGATGTCTTTTCCTTCAAAGATATATCTCATATCTTGGTTGTCGATACATTCTCCTTTATAAGTCTGGCGCGCACGTCTGTCCAGTGACCAGTGGTAGTGTTTTCAGCCGGAATATTTTCGGATTGAATTGAGAAAACTACAAAAAACCGGAAGAATTACGGAAAGGGAGGTGTCCAGTGCTTATCCTCTATTTTTTCTCCATCTTGATCATACATTGTTCATTCATCTCCACGTCACCTCAATATCATCCGTTCTCAGATACGGATGCTTCACCGATTTCTCAATTGGCAGTCGTTCTCCTGCTTTCCACATTAACCATCCTGTCCAAGCAATCATTGCTGCGTTGTCAACCAAAAATTGATTTTCAGGCCAGTACGCCACCCCATTGCGTTGCTCGCACATCAGTTTGGCCATCTCCTGCAGTCGTTTATTGCAGGCAACTCCCCCGCCCAAGAGAAGCTCCTTTTTTCCGGTATGCGCCATGGCTCTTTCGCTGACTTCAATTAACATCGCAAATACAACTTCTTGCACCACATAACAGAGATCTTCAAGCTCATATTTTTTTCTTCCCTCTTCATTTTTTTCTTCCAATTTTTTCGTGAGATTGGTGAGAATTCCAGCAAAACTGACGTCCATTCCCTTGACTGAATACGGCAGATCAATCACACGCATCGCTTTTTCCGTATTTCCTTTTTCCTTACATGCCAACGCAAGCTTTTCAATTTTTGGGCCTCCGGGGAATCCCAAACCCGCTTCCCGGGCAAAGCTGTCCAGCATATTTCCAACGCCTTGGTCAAGCGTCTCTCCAAAAATTCTATACTTTCCACCTTCATAGGCAATGACTTGGGTATTTGCTCCGCTTGCGTATAACAATACGGGATCTTTTGCTTGGGTTTTGAGTCTCCCAATTTCTAAATGAGAAATGCAATGATTAACACCGATCAAGGGCTTGTTGTACAGCACACTGAGACTTCGTGCAACAATGCATCCGATACGCAGGCAATGGCCCATTCCCGGTGATTGAGAAAAGGCAATACTATCCACATCCTGCATGGTCTTGTTCGCCTTGGTCAATGCATTTTTGAGGACCCTATCGCAAATATCAACATGGTGCTGAGCAACCTGTGAAGGGATCATGCCTCCTTCTTCAGTTGTTACTGCATCTTTCTCGTTGGCAAGGACATTCCCTTCGCTGTCAACCAATGCGACGCCAAAGGTGTGGGCAGTGCTTTCAATACCTAAGATAATCATTGTTTTTTCCTTGTTAGGGGTCATGCTTTAAAAGTACAAAGGGAAAAGTATAAATACCTTTTGTCTTTATATATCCCTGCCTGTGTTAAAGGCGTTTAAGGGATGTCAGGGAAACCCCCTATTCCCCTTGAAGCAAAGAAACAGCAAAGATACAGCAAAGAAACTTGATATGCGCTGATGCATAAACGACTCTTGTTAGGAGTATGTGCACGTTTTCTTTCTTCTTGGGATGCAGGGAGTTTCTGGAGCAAGACCTATGGGAGTACGTGCTGAAGCAGAAGTCCTGCAGAAATTTAAGGATGTTTTTGACTATAAGTCCTTCAAGCAAGTCAAACATACCCACATGATGTTTGAAGAGTTTATAGAGAAAGTTCTCGCGTACAATCCTAAAGCTGATGTCGAACTGATCAAAAAAGCGTATCTCTTTGCCCATCACATGCACAAGGGCCAGAAGCGTGTTTCAGGAGAAACCTATTTCACCCACCCGCTTGCTGTTGCGCTCATCCTTACGAAACTCCGGGCAGATTCTTCGAGCATTTGTGCTGCGCTTCTTCACGACTGTGTTGAAGACTGCAATATCACGCTTGATGACATCACCAGCTTATTTGGAGAAGAGATTGCAAATCTTGTTGACGGCGTCACAAAATTCAAAGGCATCAAGTTTGAAAGCAAGGAAGAATACAGTGCAGAAAATCTCCGCAAAGTTTTGATTGCTTCCACCAAAGATGTGCGTGTTATTCTCATCAAACTTGCAGACCGTCTGCACAACATGCGGACGATTCAATACTTTCCTCCAGAAAAACAAGAGCGCATTGCACGTGAAACACAGGAAATTTATTCTCCTATCGCGAATAAACTCGGCATCCGTTTTATCAAAGGAGAGCTTGATGACATCTGCCTCAAAGTTATCGATCCTGAATCGTATAAGATGATCCGCCTGAAGATTGCCGAAACCCGGGTCAACCGAGAAAAAAAGACTCAAGACATGATTGCCCTGTTGAAAGCAAAACTTGCTGAACAAGGTATTGATTCGCACATTAGCGGAAGAGCAAAATACTTTTCCAGCATCTACGAGAAAATGAAGAAAGAAGGAAAAGATTTTGAAGACATCTATGACCTCATTGCGCTTCGCATTATTGTCAAAACCATCCCCGAATGCTATGCTGCTCTCGGTATTGTCCATGAACTCTGGAAGCCATTTCCTAAACATTTTAAAGATTATATTGCGGTTCCAAAAGCAAACGGCTATCAATCCTTGCATACCTCTGTTGTCGCTTCCCACGGAAAAATTCTTGAAATTCAAATCCGTACGCTTCAAATGCACCAGCTTGCTGAAGAGGGCATTGCAGCGCATTGGAAGTACAAAGGCACGGAACGCGACAAGCACTTTGAACGCAAACTGAGCTGGCTCAAGCACCTGCTTGAATGGAAGCAGGAATCAAAGACTGCAAAAGAGTTTGTCGAAACCTTAAAGATTGATTTGTTTGAAGATGAAATTGTGGTCTTTACTCCGAAAGGAGATCCCATCAGTCTTCCGGAGGGTGCAAGTCCTGTAGATTTTGCCTATGCAGTGCATACCAGCCTTGGCGAACAATGCGTCAAAGCAGAAGTCAACGGCCATGTTGTTCCTCTCGAATATAAACTCAAGAGCGGAGATATTGTGCTGATCAGCATCAAAAAGAATGCAAAACCCATGCGCGGCTGGCTGTCGTTTGTGAAAACAAGCAAAGCACGAAGCAAGATTCGGAATGTTTTGAATATCAAGACTTTAGGGGAGAAAAAAGAAGAGGACGTTGAACAGCCCTTGATTCAAAAACTGAAGCTTCCCCCTGAGATCAAACCGCATATCGTCAAGCTCTCTAAATGTTGTAAGATTGCATACGGCGATCCTCTTATTGGCTTTTTTACCAAAGATAAACATGTCACGATCCATCATAAGGACTGTGCCAATATCTACACCCTTGATCAGAGCAAAACAGTTCCTCTTTCCTGGTTTGAGATCCAAGGCCGTGATGTTGAAAAAATGAAGATCCTGGTTACTGATCGTGTCGGCCTTCTTTCAGAAGTGATGGCGATTATCTCCGGAGCCAGCATCAATGTCTTGTCAATCAACACGCGGAGCAAGAAGGACAAGATTATGATCACCTTTAAGGTAAAAATCCCTTCAGGAAAAAACTTTGAGGAGATCCTCCGGCGTATTCGGCGCATTAAGAGTGTTCTTGATGTCCGGCGTTATGACTCTGCCAAGGCTGAGTTTGTTTAAGGGGTTTTTCATACTTTTTTCATGTGGTTTATACATTAATTTTATATAGCTCCAGTTTCTTTCTTACGCTATGAAAGATGCAAAAGAGCAATACCAAGCGAAGAGCATCATCCTCAGCAGAAAACCAGGAGCTCCAAAAGATCAGTTTAAGACCCTTCTGGTTGCACTGTTTGATGCCAATGATGCACATAAATCCGGCAAGACGCCTCTCAAAGTTCTTGAATACCCCAATGTTGAAAAGGTGCGATTAACCAAACTTCAAGTTTCCTATTATCTGGAAGGAAATGATCTGATTGTGAACGACCTTTCTGAAGTAAATATCAAACAGGACGGTGCTTTAGTGGTTATTGACGGCAAGCAGAAATAAGCAGGGCCTCGCTCCTCCCCTCACTTTCACGATTCCCTTATTTTCCATTTCTTTGCATAATACTCTTCAAAATGCTTTCTTTTCCTTTCCAATCCAACGCATGTTCAAGCACTTGAACAATCGTATCAACAGGAATCACCTTAATCTTGGACAAGGTCTCTTCGGGAATTACAATATCATTCAAGTTGCTTCGAGGAACAATCACTTGTTTCAATCCTGATTCGATTGCAGCTTCAACCTTTGCAGAAACTCCGCCAACAGGAAGGACTTCTCCTCGAACCGATAAGCTTCCGGTCATTGCAGTATCCTGTTTAATGGGGATATTCTTCAGCGCTGAGATAATACTGGTTGCAACAGCAATGCTTGCGCTGTCTCCCTCAACACCTTCATACGTTTGGAGGAACTGCACATAAATATCATATTTTTCCTTAATGTCTTCTCCAAAGTAGTTCTTGATAATCGCAGAAACATTCTTGATTGCTTCTTTGGCAATCTCTCCAAGTTTTCCTGTTGCTATAATTTCTTTCTCTTTTCCGCCTGCAGTCACTTGGCTCTCAATTGGAAGAAGAATTCCTGAATAGATACCCGTTTCCCCGCCCATAACCGCAAGACCATTCACTCTTCCCACACGCTTGCCTTCAATAATAATGACTTCATACTCTTTTCTTCGTTCAATAATTTTATCAGCAAGCTGTTTTTCCAAGGTTCGCGAAATATACTTTGCTCCCACCACATGATCTCGTGTAACAATATTTGCTTTTTGTTCAAGGGCAAGATCTCCTGCTGCTCGAATAAGTCCGCCAAGCTCCCTGAGCCGCAGCGTGAGGTGATTCTTGCGGTTTGCACGCTTTTTTGCTTCAAGAATGATCTCTTCCACTGCATCGCGGCCGAAGTGCGGAATTTTTTTGTCTTTCACGACTTCTTGGGCGACAAAAACAGCAATCTTATATCGGTTTTCAGGAGTATCCTTCATCGTTTCTTTCATGTACACTTCATATCCATATCCTCGGATCCTTGATCGCAGTGCAGGGTGCATATGCTTCAGTGTTTCAAGGTTTCCTGCAGCAATCAGTACAAAATTACAGGGAACTGCTTCAGTTCTTACCATCGCGCCTGCGCTTCGCTCGCTTTGCCCGGTAATCGCATATTTTCCCTCTTGGAGTGAGGTTAAGAGCTCTTGCTGGGTATGCGCCTGCAAGGTTGCAATTTCATCAATAAATAAAACTCCCATGTGTGCTTTATGGATCATGCCTGCGACCACCCGTTCATTGGCAGGTGTTCCCAAGCCTCCAGACTGGAAGGGATCATGAAGCACATCTCCTAACAATGCACCGGCATGTCCGCCTGTTGCATCAAGAAACGGAGCTTCTTTTTTATCGTAGTTATCGACAATCACTTTCGGAAGCGTAATCTTGATGCCCATCTTTTTTCCAAGGTTCATAAACATGACAACACCCAGAATGACAACGATGCCGGTAATCATCGATGCTGCGTACACCACTGCGCTGTCAAAGGGAAAGATCTTTTTGCTGTATAAAAAATACGGGATGATCGAGATGGCTATTGCAACAATCAAAAAAAGCAGATTCTGATTTTTGAAGAGGGCATTAGCTTGAATCCGTGCTTCACTGACTAAGTTTCTTCCTTGGCCTGCCGGTACAGTTCTAATTAAAGGTTGGTTTTCATCATTCGGATTGGGAAAGGCAAGAATATCGACAAGCTTTTCTTTGGGAAGCAGTTCTGCTAAGGCAAATCCGAGCATGGATTTTCCTGTTCCAGGCTCTCCAATCAGAAGAACGTGCCTTCGCTGCAGTGAGGCTTTCTTAACAACATTAACTGCTTCTTCCTGGCCAATGACCTGGCCGATAATATGTTTCTGAATAGCAATATCTTTGGTGCTTTTAAGATTCTTCAGTGTGTGGGGAAGTGCTGATGGAGGTGTGGATCTTGCCGCCGATGCTGTTGATGCAGAACGTACCTCTCCTTGCTTTGCTTCTGGTAGTTTTTTTGTTAGCTTTTTTGCTGGTGTTTTTGTTTTGTTCTTTGTCATGAACCCCAATCCTTATGTTTGTTAGTCTTTTGTTTACCTTCCCCCCTGATCGTCAGCTAGATATATAAATCTTTTCGATACTTTTAAAAACATCAACTCTTTGATAAGGGGAAAGAGCAAGGGAATGGTCCAAGTTCAAAAGAGGTGCTGGCTGTGAAAATCACCATCGATACGGTGAACGATTCTCATGAAGATATTCGCAAGGTTATTGCTTTTCTTTCAGGCTGGGTAGACGGCAAGGGAAATGGGGTGCTCTCCTCTTCCTTTTCAGGATCTTCACCGCCCCCGTCTTCAGGATTTGGCCTTGCTGACTTGTTTGGTGGAAATGCTCAGAATAATCAGAACTCCCAGCAAACATCCGGTTCTGTATCGTCTGCATCATCTCCTTCTCCTGACGCTTCAGGAGGCTTTGATCTGCATCAGATGATTAACAACCAAGAACCCGATGATAAAGAAGAACCGCATGAAGAAGTGAAGCTGGATATATACTAGTAGATTATACGTACTCACTGTTTCAATTGCTTCCAAACGTAAACGTTTTCAACGCTTCTGCCAACTGCATATCATCGGTATAACTATCGGTTAATCCTTCATCCCACAGCTGGAGCTGGATGGTTTTTTCCTTGTCAAAATCTTCTTTGGTAAAACTGAATTTAGAAACATCCACTTTTCCTTTCAAGCGCTGTCCTGTTTCTAATTGCTGGAAGACTTCGGCAACAGCAACGCGCCTCACCCGATACGCTGCCATGGTTTTTCGATCATAGACATTAACGAGGATTTTTGGAACAAAGGCTTTCTTGGTGTTTTCCACCTCAAAGCTGACTTCCGTTACTTTTCCGCCCCAGTCTTTGATTTCTGTTTTGAAATCAGTAATTTCAAGACTCAAGATTCCTTCGGTTGTTGCTTTTTTGGTTACTGCTGAATCAGCAGGGTCAAGCGGTCGTGCTTCAACATCTTGAAGTCCATCGGTTATGACAGGTTGTTCAGCAGTCTCTTTTTCTTCTGTAGATCCTGGTGCTTCTTGATCTGTTTCTTCAGCCGGTGCAAGCGTATCAGGTTCTAATGCTGAACTGTCCTTCACTGCACTTCCTGAAACTTGATTCCAAGGAAAGATGTTGTAAAACGGATTGTAAAAAAATGAAACTGCCAAAAACAGAAAAAGTGCTGCAAAAAGAACTTTGCCTAATTTTGAGGGGTTCACACTGATCTTGATTTCTTTTGCTGACCCCTCTCCTTCAGCATCTGCCTTGCTTGCTGATGCAAATTTTGAACTTAGCTGTGCGGTTGCAGAAGCCTTTGATCCTAGTCCTGATTTCTGCGCCTGCATCTTTTCTTTGACGCGTCGAATGATATCTTCGTCTTTTTCCTGCGCTCCAGGAGCTTGATGCTCGGCTTTGGGCCGTAATTTATGGACATCAATATCTGAGAACAGTAAATCTTCAGTTTCCTCTGCTTCTGATTTTGATCGATGACTCAGCTGTTGGTCATGACTCGGTTTTTGAGAAGTCATTGTGTTTAAGGCAGAAAACTCCTATTTAAATATTGTGGATCTTCTTTTAAAGTCCTCATCTTTTCAAGGCCTGTTTATAAGTCTATAATCTTGCCTTCTCTGCAGACATTAATAACCCTTGTCTTTCCAATCACTTCTTCAATGCCTTGGGCTTCATGGACATGGCCGCAGAGCAGAAAATCAGGTTGAAACGTTTCAATAGCTTTTCTTACCGCCTTGCTTCCTGTTAAAACCTGGCTGAATTTTTCGATTTTTGAATCAGCAGGGTGGATATGGGTAACCATAACACTTTTTTTCACGTCTCCCATGACTTCAAATCCTTTTTTGAGCAATGCAAAGGTTTCGTGATCAGTAAGATTCAGCACCGGACCCATGTTTGCTCCTCCGCATCCAAAGAAGCCGATGTGGTCGTATTTGACACCGTGGCCATGCAGGTTTTTTGCATCGTATTTTGCAGCTAAATAATCAGCTGTTGCCACGCTTTCGTGATTTCCAGGAACCAGAAGCACACGCTTTCCCCGTGCACGAAAAGGACCCACGATATAGCTGGTGTCCTGCTCAGCAAGCGTAAGATCTCCGCATAAGATCACCAGATCTACATTCTCTCTTTCTGCTTTTTCAGCGAGATATCTGACAAGCTTAGGATCTGAGTGAATGTCTCCTGCTGCGAGAATCTTCATCGTGGATGCACCAAAGAACAGGGCGTACTTCCTCTATTTAAGCCTTGTGGTCGTGTCGAGAGGAACGGGATCTGCGTTCTTGCACCGTCAATTCTTCCTTGTTCAAATACACAATCGTAGAAGGGTATGCTTTTTTTTCTCCCTCATCAATCATAAACGAAACGCCTGCAAGAATATCCGGGTCGACATCATCAAGATTGGTCATAAATTCTTTTCCTGTTTTATTGACACTGGTGGTAACAAAAGGGATACCTATCATTTCCACAACTTTTCTGATCCAGTGTTGGGGAATTCTCACGCCGAGACTGTCCAAGTCTCCTGTTACAGCTTCTGCCACGCAATCTTTTTTTCTTTTTTTGAAAATCAGAGTGTAGGGTCCGGGGAGTTTTTGAAGCCACTCATCTGCTTGTGCATTCATTTCGAGATGTTCTTTGATCCAGGCAAGCGATGGTGCAATGATAGAGAAAGGCGTTGTGCTATTCCCTTTTAATACCCGAATTTTTTGGACAGATTCATGATTGAGTGCATTGCATCCGATGCCGTAAATCGTATCCGTCGGATAAATAAACACCGCACCGCGTTCTATTTCCGTTAAGAATTGCTTGAAGCTGAGCTGGAATTCATCTTGGGTGATGATCCGCGTCTTAATCTCCCCTACTTCTTCGATTGACATGAAAAAAGGAATTTTTGATCATTTATAAAATTTCTGTTGAAATCAATATAATCAATATTTATTCAGAATACTACTTCATTACCACTCAAAATAATACCACCTACTTTGACTGCATCATCTCCTGCCACGCTTCGCGTGGCATAAGCCCGCGCTCGTGTTACGGCGCGGGTTTTGTCATGACTTGTTCCCGACGCGCACGAGGCGCGTCGGGGCTTAAGCGCGCCACGATGTGGCGCGCAAATGGTGATGCAGGAGGAAAGTTGTTATTATCGTTATGACCGTGCATTCAATCTCTCATCACATATAGAAAAAACCCAAGAGACCCAGGACATTCTTTCGTCATTCCTGGGAGCTTGGGAAGAGGCGTTGGTTGGCAGCTAGTCTCTGAGAAAGAGTTGCTGAGCGTCAAAAAAGTCATCCATCGCATGGACGCGCTGGCGGTATTCCCTCCATTCAAGGAACTTTTCTTCAGGCAGTGCTAAGAGTGTTCGGAAATAGTTGATCATGGTTATCACCCCGCTTGTGTGTAATTTTTTGCATAGTCTTCTTTGACTATCTCTGTTTTGTTCTCTATTTTTTCAGCTGGAAGCAGGAAAAGGGGCGTTCCCGGTTAATTCCATAAGCATTCGTTCTTCATCTTCAAACTCGTCTTCGATGCCTAATTCCATGTACAATTCTTGTTCTTCTTCTCTCCACAATTCCCGCGGAATCATGGGAATGCGTGCTTTGCGTGCTATCATAGGTTCACCTCCTTATACTATTGAGTTGCATACTCTGAAGCGTCATAGATTTGACACCCTCATAAAATAAGTTTTGAATCGTTGTGGGTTCAATGTCGAGCCGTTGGTTGTTCATGGTCACACCTCTTTTGTGCTTTTTGCGCACGTTTTCGTTATCCTCTTCAGAATCTCTGTTCTTTATAAGCCTGGCGCGCACACCTGTCCAGTGTCCAGTGGGTCGGGATTTTGGGTATTAAGCTGTAGGTTGCGGGATACAAGCGGTATAAGCACTGGACAACAATATTAAAAAATATAGACATCTCTCTCGCTCCCATGCCCTCAAAACGCTATCACTTTACGGTGCATGGAAGAGTCCAAGGCGTCTTTTTCAGAAAGCACATCAAAGAGAAAGCTGACAAGCTCGGTGTCAAAGGATACGTGAAAAACGGTTCTGACGGAAACAGCGTTGAAGTCGTTGCAGAGGGTGAAGAACAACAATTAAAAGAGCTCTTAAAATTCTGTAAAATCGGACCCACTGCAGCAAAAGTGGATCATGTTGATTTCCATGAATCTGAGTTTGAGAATGCATTTGGGGAGTTTGTGATACAGTACTAATCCTTTTTATTTTATGTTAGAACCTACTTTATTTCCAAAATATTTCTCCTTGAGCGTGGCACAAAGCTGTTGTATCTCTTTTCGTGCTTGTTCGGATATCTCTTTCTCCCTTGATGACTTTTCCCTCCTGCTGATATGCAATAAAATCCATTACACGACCTCAAGATATCCTGTCAATTTATAGCCATTAAGAACATTGTTCAACAATTCTTTAGATGTTTTCTTAATCTGGTTAAATTCTTGGCGGCTATGGACAAAAAGTTGCACCTCGGCACCTAATTTTTTGCTATACTGAGAAACATCACATACTCTCGTGTAATCGGTTACTATGAAAAGATCGATATCACTTCCCGGCCGATTTTCTGCTTT
>Ga0209541_10009646_pt1 | contig 15603 bp, 17 predicted proteins | sample RifCSPlowO2_01_FD_184027 | JGI IMG/M metagenome (GOLD analysis project Ga0209541, IMG submission 184027) | Groundwater microbial communities from Rifle, Colorado - Rifle CSP2_plank lowO2_0.1 (SPAdes) (version 2) | ecosystem: Environmental > Aquatic > Deep subsurface > Groundwater | place...
CTTCCTGAAGGGCTTCAAAATTGATTTCGCGGAGTGTCCCAACGTGCATTTGAGCTTCAGGAGCAAGGTGCGCGACTGGCTCAACCAGATGGAAACCGAGTTTCCGGGCACCAAGAGCAGCGTTGTCAATTCATTTCTCTCCATTCTTCCTGATTTGAAATTAAAATACAAAGGAAAAAGGGAGTTCAGGACGTGCGAACGATGCGGGGATCCTTGCGCCGGAGAGGTTTGCAATGCGTGCAGGCTGGAAGAACAACTGGCCTAAGCGTCTTCCTGTATCCACCCATAGCCTTCGTCCTCAAGCCTATCCACGAGCTCCCCGCCGCCTTCCTTCGCGATCTTGCCGTCAATCATGATGAAGAGCTTGTCCGGCTTGATGTACTCTAAAATGCGCTTGTAATGCGTGATGATGAGGATGCATTTCTCCTTCGACATGAAGGAGTTCACTCCCTCGGCGACCACCCTTAACGCGTCAATATCCAGGCCAGAGTCTGTCTCATCGAGGATGGCCAGATCTGGGTTCAAGATGGCGAGCTGGAGGATCTCAGCCCGTTTCTTCTCTCCGCCTGAGAAGCCCTCGTTCACGTACCGGTTCAGGAATTTCTCGTCCATCTTGAGCGCTTTCATTTTTTCCTTCAGCATCTTCAGGAATTCGAGAGGCGGGATCTTGTCCTTTCGGCGCGCGTTCAGGGCGGTCCGCAACAGATTTGAGATGGTGATGCCCGGAACGGATGCGGGATATTGGAACGAGAGGAACAGGCCGAGCTTGGCGCGCTCATTGGGAGCCATAGCAGTAATGTCTTTTCCTTTGAAAGAAATTTTTCCCTTCGTAACCTCATAGCCGGGATGGCCCATGAGCACGTTGGCCAGGGTACTTTTTCCCGAGCCGTTCGGCCCCATGAGCGCGTGGATCTTCCCCTGCTCAAGCTTGAGGTTCACGCCTTTGATAATCTCCCCCCCTTCCACCGCCACGTGCAAGTCCTTGACTTCAAGCATCATGCAACACCGCCTTGTGCAGGGCTTCCAAGGGCAGCAGAGCGCACTTGATCCTTACCGGCCCCATCGAAATGCCCATCATCTCAACAATATCATCCTTCGTGAGCTTCATCAGCTCTTCCACCTTCATCCCTTTTGCCTTTTCTGTCAGGAGAGAAGAGGAAGCGATGCTTAACGCGCATCCGCGGCCTTTGAACTTAATGTCTTTCACACGATTCTTTTCCACGGCCACTTGTATTTCAATATCATCCCCGCAGAGGGGGTTGAATTCCCGGTGCTTGTGCGTCGCGCCTTTTAATTCACCGAAATTCTGCGGATTTTTATAGAGATCAAGGATGTGCTCCCGGTATAGGGCGTCGTTCATAGTGAAAAGTAAAGCCTCCGGTTGTTCTTTCCCTTGTTCTCGGTGCCGATATATTTTATTTCCCCGATTTCTGACGTCTGTTTTACGTGCGTCCCGCCGTCAGCCTGGATGTCAAAGTCGCCGATGCTGACGATTCTCAGCTCCTTCAGGCCTGGCGGAAGCCCTTTCGCGAGCTTGCAGACCTGGGGAATTTTTAAGGCCTCCTCTGTTGGCATGAATTGGGCTGCGATTGGCAAATCCTTTGAGATAATCTTATTGGTCTCGGCGATAAATCCTCTTGCTTTCTCTTCATTCAACTCCTGGATGCTGATATCCTCTCGGCACGTTCCGATGTCAAGCTGGTTGCCGGTGCAGAGGCAGCCCTCGGCCCTGAACAGCACTTCGCTCAGGATGTGGGAAGCGGTGTGGGCTCGCATCAATTTATAGCGTCGCTCCCAGTCTATCCTCCCTTTAATTTTATCTCCAGCTTTAAGCCCTTCTTTGTCCACTTCATGGACCACCTGTCCGGAGATTTTCTTGACCGAGAGCACCTTGTAGGTATACTCGCCAACAAGGCTTCCAAAATCGCAGGGCTGCCCGCCTCCGGAGGGATAAAATGCAGTTTTATCAAGAGCCACCAGCCTGCCTTCGACGCCAGTAATTGTCGCTTCAAACTCTTTCAGATAAGAATCCTGAAGATACAGCAACTCGGTCACGCGAACACCTCCTGCGCGTGCTCAATGCCTGAGACGAGCCTCTTGACGTCTTCCAGAGTGTTATACAGGTAGAAGCTCGCCCTGGAGGTTCCCGTAATGCCCAATTTGCTCATCAACGGCATGGCGCAGTGGTGGCCGGCCCGGATGCACACGCCCCTTTCGTCGAGAATAGATGCCACATCATGGCTGTGCACGCCCTGGAGGTTGAAGGAGAGGATGCCAGAGCTTTTCTCTGTTCCCGGCGAGTAAATGAAGACCCCTTTCCTTCCTTTCAATTGCTTCAGCGCTGCTTTCAAAAGCGTTCGTTCCCAAGAAAGGATCTCATCCATCCCGATCTTCTGGAGATAGCGTATTGCCTCGGCGAGCCCGACAGCGCCCGCGATATGCGGCGTGCCTGCCTCGAACTTCATGGGAAGATCGTTCCATTCGGCGCTGTCGAAAGATACCGAGCGGATCATGTCGCCCCCTGTCAAGAAGGGAGGCATCTTTCCGAGCAGCTCCCGCTTTCCATAGAGCACTCCAATCCCTGTCGGGCCGAGCATCTTGTGGCCGGAGAACGCGTAAAAGTCGCAGCCGAGCTTCTTGACATCTACCCTCTTGTGCGGCACGGCCTGCGCGCCGTCGACGACAGAGAGCGCTCCCTTTGAAGCGGCCAAAGAAACCAAGCGCTCAACATCATTGATCGTGCCGAAGACGTTGGAGACGTGATTCACGGCGATGAGCGCCGTGTTCCGGGAAATGAGTTTTTCAGCGGCTCCATAATCCAAGGTGAAATTCTTCTTCAAGGGGATGAATCTGAGCTTCATGCCGTGCCTTTTCGCGAACTGCTGCCACGGGACGAGATTGGAATGGTGCTCGAGCTCTGTCAGGACGATTTCCTTCCTTTTTGGCAGGATCTCATGGAGCGTGTACGAGAGCAGGTTGATGGATTCTGTCGTGTTTCTCGTGAAAATAACTTCATCCTGCTCGGAGCCGATGAAGTCCGCCACTTCAGTGTGCGCATCCTCATAGAGCATCGTCGCTTCCTGGCTCAGCTTGTACACCCCGCGGTGGATATTGGCGTATTGGGAAGAGTAAAAGCGGCTCATCGCGTCGATGACCTGCCTCGGCTTCTGCGTTGTGGCGGCGCTGTCCAGATAGGTGCAGCTCTTGAGAATTGGGAAGTCCTCTTTCAGCCCTCTTGCGACGTTGTTGTCCATCTTCACGCGATCCCCAGCAGCATCTTCACTTCCTCGGTCGGCTTCCAGAGCGGCTCAAACGTAATCTCTACTTCAACGCTGTCGAACCCGAGATTGACGCCGGCTTCCCGCACTTCCTGGAGCAGCATCGGGCCATAGGGGCACATGGGTGTTGTAAAGGTCATCGTGATCTTGAGATGGCTGCCCTGGATATCAACGCCATAAACGAGCCCCAGGGTCCAGATATCGAGTCCGAGCTCAGGATCCGCGATATTCTTCAGCATGCCGATCACGTCATCTCGGGTAGCCATCATTCCTCCAGCAAAGCGAGAATGGTTGACTCCAGCTTTTCCCTTATAAGCGTGTCGGTGAAATGCTCCAGCACCGGAGCGAAATATCCTTCGACGATCTTCTTTGTAGCTTCCTCCTTGCTGAGGCCGCGGCTCATCAGGTAAAAGAGCCGCTCCTTGTCGATCTGGCCGATGGTGGAGCCATGCGTGCATCTCACATCATTGTTGTCGATCTCAAGATTCGGGATGGCGTCGGCTTCTGCCTCGGCGCTCAGCATGAGCATGTCCTGCTTCTCATAGCCGTTGCTTCCCTGGGCGTTCTGGGCGATTTTCACCAGCCCCCTGCTGAGCCCCTTCGCCTGCTTGTTCAGCACCCCCTTGGTGAGGATGTCAGACACGGTATAAGGGGCGAGATGGCGGGATGCGGTGTAGAAATCCTGCTTTTGGTTGCCAGTGCCATTGAAGAGGACAGTGATCGTGCCATTCGCCTCGTCTCCCACCAGATCATTATACATGTCTGACTTCGTGTACGCCGAGCCGAAACAGACTTCTGTCCAATGCACGGTTGCCCCTTTCATCGCCCGGCTTGCCTTTCTCTGGATAGCTGTGCAGTCCTTCGGCAGGTTCTGGACGATGACGATATCTACCCTGCTTCCCGGCTCCGCGATGACACGGATGTCGTCGCTGACATACCCCTTCCTGAGCGTTCCGTCTCTTTTGAGGATAATTTTCGCCGCGCAATTCTTCTTCGCATGGATGAGGAGGGTTTCAAAGAGTGGGCCTTTCTCTATGGATTCATCAAGCTCAACAGGCTGCGTAATTGCGGAATTCTCAGGAATCGTGATTGCGATACAGCGATTCACATAGGCCTGATGCAGCCAATACAATTTATGCTTGTCGTCCTCAAACTCCGTGAAAAACTGACTGAGATCATCAGGGACTGACAGCCCTTCTGTCACCAAAACCTCGGCTGGCGCCTTCTTCGTAAACGCAATCTTCGCTTCTCCCCCTTTCAGCGAGGAAAAATCAAAATCGGGCTTGATGGTGATTGCGAGGCCGTACTTGAATTCTGGCAGCGGCGCATTCTTTGCGTTCTCGAGCGCCTGTTTTTTGTTAAGAATCATCCCAACGAGCCCTCCATCTCCAATTCGATGAGGCGGTTGAGTTCGACGGCATATTCCATCGGAAGCTCCTTGACAATGGGCTCCACGAAACCGGAAACGATCATCTTGGTGGCAGTCTCCTCATCAAGGCCGCGGCTCATGAGATAGAATATTTGCTCCTTGCTGATCCTGCCAACCGTGGCCTCGTGCGCGATCTCGACGCTGTTCTCCTTGATGTCCATATACGGGAAGGTGTTCGACTTGGATTCGGCGTCCATCATCAGCGCGTCGCACTGCACGTTGGCGACGATGTTCGTCGCCCCTTTCCTGACGCTGAGCAGGCCGCGATACGACGTGATGCCGCCATCCTTGCTGATGCTCTTAGAAACGATATGCGAGCTCGTATTCTTGCCCACATGCACGACCTTGCAGCCGGTGTCCTGGTTCTGGCCCTTGCCCGCGAAGGCGATGCCGATGAAGTCGGATTTTGAGCGGTCGCCCTTGAGATACGAGGAAGGATAGAGCATAGTCACGCATGAGCCCATGTTGCCATTGACCCATTCGATAACCCCTTCTTCTTCGACGACGGCGCGCTTGGTGTTGAGATTGTACGTGTTGCGGCTCCAATTCTCTATCGACGAGTATCGCGCCCTCGCGCCTTTCAGGACATGGATCTCGACGCAGCCGGCGTGCAAGGAGTTTTGGGCATACTGAGGCGCGGAGCAGTTATGCACAGCGACACCCCCCACAGTGTACGTTTCATGATCTTCCACCCCAAAGTTATAGACGGGCAGGTTCTTCACTTCCCTCTTCGTTATGCTTCTAATCGGAAGGAACGCGAACTTCTCGCTGATTCCGAACAGAGAAGCCCGATTCTTGCCGTGGAGTTTGTCACTTAACTGAATTCCAACAAGATCTCCAAAGGGCTTCATGAACGCGCCGGTGATTCCAAGTGTGAACATTGCTTTCCTGTTTTCTTTTGATCGGTCCCGCCTGTTCATGAAGGCAACAACCCCTAGACGCAGCAGCATATCCCTCCCCTGCCTGAGCAGTTTCTCAGAAGTGGTATTGATTCTGCATACTTCTTTGAGGCCTGAGGTGACGTGCTTGCAATAATAATTGCCGTCTCCCCTAAACCATCCCTTGATAATTTCCTTCTGGTGCTCTGGCTTCTCATACATCATCCATGAAGGTACTGCTTTGTTGTCACATTTTGTTCCGAACTGCTTGAAGAGGCGAGCAAGTTCTACGGAGCACACCACAACGGATGTTCCATGGTTCTTCTTATGCCTTATTTCAAGGGTGTTCTCAACCTCGAAAACTTTTTTCAGGCATGCCTTCACATCTGCGATGTAACCCTTTTCCTTGCTACTGAATGAAAAATTAAGGTACGAATCGCTGCTCACGCTTCCTTCAGCAAGATAATATCCAACGAGCCTAAAAAACTCAGGGATAAGGGGAACAATGATATCTACGGGCACTTTCTTATTATGAATGTGACGTTTTATAGTGAAGGTATGGGTTTTCCCTGGCCTCACTGTTTTATTGATGGGCATAACCAGATAATCGCCTTTCCTGAAATAGCGAGGGATATTCCAACGTGGGGTAAAAGTTTTATTGCGCTCGTTTTTTCTCTGCTTGTCGACATAGAGGAAGGGGTGTTCCGGGGTCACTTCGATTTTCTGGATGCTGTCACCCCATACTTCGATGGTACAAATGGTGCCGGTATAGAGAGACGATTGCACGTCCCTTGTTTTCTTGAACTCTCCTTCGCTGGTGAGGACTTTCTCATCCGCTTTGATGTCCTCAATGAGCTTATAATCAGGATTCGTTGTCACGATATTCCCTTTGGTAAAGCACCCTTCAATGTACTGGACTTGCGCGTCTTCATCGACGATAATCAGCGTGTGCTCGAATTGCCCGCCCTGCCTCGCGTTCATCCTAAAATACGCTTGCAGCGGCAGGTCGAGCTTGACACCCTTGGGAACATAGATGAACGTGCCCCCTGACCAGACCGCAGCGTGCAGGGCAGAGAACTTGTGAAGGCCGATAGGGACGCAGGTTGTCATGAAGTATTTTTTCACGAGCTCGGGATGCTTCTGCACTGCCTCATCGCAGTCCAGGAAGATCACGCCTTTCTTTTCCCATTCTTCCTTGAGCTTATGGTAGATGACGTCTGCCTCGTATTGCGCGCCAACTCCTGCGAGAGCTTTCTTTTCCGCTTCCGGGATGCCAAGCTTTTCGTAGGTCTTCCTGATGTCTGCGGGCACATCCTCCCAGCTCTGCGCGTTTCTCTTCGCATCAGGCCTCATGAAGAAGTAAATCTCGTCGAGATTGAGATCCTTGAGGCTTGGCCCCCAATCGGGCAAGGACATCTCATTGAAGCGCTTCAGCCCCTCAAGCCGTTTCCGGAGCATCCATTCCGGCTCATTTTTTTGGCGAGAGATCTCCCTAACAAGATCTTCCGAGACGCCCGGCCTGGGCTTGAACGCGAGCCGCTCAGGATTGATATGGTCGTACGTCTCGCGGTTGATTTCAAAACTTTTGTCGAGTGTCTCTGACATGGGGCACCAGTTAACTATTGTTAAAATAACTGGGATTTATATATAAAGATTGTGAATTCCCCGCATAGAAATCCGCCGAGTTGCCGTTATCGGAAATCTTCCTGTAAACAAGGCAGGATCGCTCTTTTGTGTATTGCGTAGTGCAGCGTCCGCTCATATGCCTTCCGCTGATACTGGTTAAAGACATCCTGCTGCACCCAAGCGTAGCCATACTCTTTTGAGGGATCCCTGTGCGCAAGGAGCCGCCTGACGGTATTTGCCACAAAGAGGGTATCGCCCACCCGAATAGGTTCATGAAATCTCGCCTTCCGTTCCGGGTCATGGAAACTTCCCTTGCGTTCCTTGAGCGCTTTGATCCGGAGGCAGTTCGAGCCGCCCATGTACCCGCCGAGGATGGAGGCGATCAGCGTCGAGGGGGCAATGCCCTCCTGCCTGACGCTTTCCACAAGCTCTGGCGGCCAGTCTTCGCCGTACAGAGCCACGTGCCTGTCCCGCATTTCCCGCGTGATCTGGAAGTGATGGAATTCCCACCGCATGCCCACCCGCAAGTCCTCGAAGTACCGCGTATTTGTCCACGGGGCGCCTGGAGAGCACACAAGCTGGTCAACGCTCATGCGTGTGAAGAATACTGCGATCATGAAAAATCTATGTTGTCTTTTTTCTAACAACAAAGGAAATATTTTTATAGGCCATCCCATTCCCCCGGCCATGGACACATCAGCGCTGAAGGAGCTGGGCTTCACCGAGAACGAGATTTCGGTTTACCTTGAGCTCCTCAAGTCAGAAGCGACCGCCAGCCAGCTCTCGAGGCGCACTGGCATCAACCGCACGCTGGCGTATCAGGTGCTGGGCCGCCTGTTCCGCATCGGGCTTGTCTCACATACGCTTCAGGACGATGTGAAAGTCTTCAAGGCGGGCCATCCGTCGAAGCTTCTGGCATACCTTCAGGACAAAGAGCTTGGCGTCAGGAACCTGCTTCCGGAGCTTCTTGCGCTCGCGCCCCGAGAAAAACGCACACACAGCGTCGAGCTCTATGAAGGCAAGGAGGGACTGAAAACCCTCATGAATGACATCCTTCGCTTGCGGCCGAAGGAATGGCTCGATATCACTTCCGGGCAGACGGTCGACGTTCTTCCAGACTATTTCATGGACAACTGGGAGAAGAAGCGGGCAAAGGCAGGGATTCACGCGCGATTCCTTGTCAACAGCACCGCGCAGGGAAGAAAGCGGGGGAGCCAGCTCAGCGCCCTGAAATTTTCGCAGGTCAGGTATCTGCCGAAGGGCCTCTATTCCCCTGCCCATATCTATGTCTATGCAAACAAGGTCGGAATCGCGCTTTGGGAGAGGGAGTTTCCCTTTGGGGTTATCATCGAAAGCAGGGAAATCGCCAGCCGCTTCAGGGAGTTCTTTGAATGGTTCTGGCGCAAATCTTAAATACTTAACGCCCTTAACTCGTCAAAAATGGCGCTCCATATGCCGCAAGAGGTCGAGGTCTGGTATCTTCTTCCAGCTCTCCGTCGGGAACTCGCGCGCGTTTTCGTGGATGAGGAAGGGCTCAGCCAAAAGGAGGCGGCCGAGCTTCTCGGGCTGACGCAGGCGGCTGTCAGCCAGTATCTTCATACAAAACGCGGATCTGATCTTAAGTTTACGAAGCAGGAACTCACTGACATCCGCGCTGAGGCGAAAGGCATCCGGAAGAATCCGAATAGCATCATGCAATCTCTCAATGATCTGTGCCGGAGAATGATGGGCGGCAAGACGATGTGCGACCTGCACCGAAGGCTTGACGGAACCATTCCCGCAACGTGCAGCGTTTGCAAGGTGGCTGCGTAGATGGAGAACAAGAAGCTCGGCATCGTGCTGGTGGGGATCTCATCTGTTCTTGCCCTGCTGCTCGTCCAGCTCATCGGGGGCATGAGCACTGAGGCGAAGGCGCTCGGCTGCTTCGAAAACGCGGCGTGCAGCAAGCTCCAGTCCGGGCTTTCCCTAACGCATTTCGCGTTCGGCTTCATCGGCTTCATGCTCGCGCTTGGATTTTACCTGCTCTTCTTTTCTCCAAGCGAGGAAGCGCTCCTGAGAAGGATTGAGGAGAGCAAACAAAAGGAAATCGGCGAGGAAAAGTTCTCCCTGGTGATGAAAGGTCTTGATGTATCAGAGCAGGAAGTCATCAAGGCGGTCCGCGAGCAGGACGGCATCACCCAGAGCACGCTGCGGCTCCGGACAGCGATGTCAAAGGCGAAACTGAGCACTGTGCTCTCTGACTTGGAAAAGAAAGGCCTGATTGCGCGGCAGGAGCAGGGCAAGACGCTTTCTGTCCACATCAAAGAGGCGTTTTGAACGGTTATTCTTCAAAATTCCTTGCTTATAGCTTGTTTCCCATCGCTTGTCCTGGAGGGAAAATATATAAGCCAGGCCTTTCACAACCGATCCAGAGGTGGGTTTTAATGTCAGAAGAGCATCAAGGAACAAAAAAAGATTCAAGTGAACTCTACAGCAAGCTCGGAACCTGGAGTTCCGTGCTCTCCGTCATTTTATTGCTGGTCATCGCGCTCCAGCTGGGCGACCTGGGCAAGAGCCTGAAAGGCGGCACAGTGCAGGCAGGAAATGACGCGCCTGCGATCCAGCCTGGAGATTCGGCTCCCGCGCCCACAGTTGACATGGCAAAGCTCGTGGACGATGATCCGATGCTCGGGAACAAGAACGCGCCGGTGACTATCGTTGAGTTCTCGGATTTCGAGTGCCCCTATTGCGGACGCTTCCATTCGCAGACTTTCCCCCAGATCAAGCAGGAGTATATAGATACCGGCAAAGTAAGATTTGTGTACCGCGACTTCCCCTTGGGATTCCACCAGAACGCGCAGAAAGCTGCTGAAGCGTCTGAATGCGCTGATGAGCAGGGCAAGTTCTGGCAGATGCATGAGAAGCTGTTCTCTAGCGGCGTGCAAGGCGGAACAGCGACGTTCAAGCAATATGCGCAGGAGATCGGCCTGGATATGGCGAAGTTCAATTCCTGCCTTGATTCGGGCAAGTATGCCGGAGAAATCCAGGCTGACCTGAGTGCCGGATCGCAGGCCGGGGTTTCAGGAACGCCGGGCTTCCTTGTCAACGGCCAGAGGATTGACGGCGCCCAGCCCTATGCGGTCTTCCAGCAGGCCATTGAGGCTGCGCTTGGCTAAGATGAAGACCTGGGTAAAATGGGCCATCGGCATCGCCGTTGTGGTGGTGCTGGCTTTTTATTTCTTGAGGGCTCCGGACTATCCTGACACGATTATCCCCAAACCGCCGCGCGGCAATGCCTCATCTTCTGTCGTGATCGAGGACTTCTCTGATTTCCAGTGCCCCGCTTGCGGGGCGGCGCATCCTGTGGTGAAGAGGATCATCGAGGAGTATGGAGATAGAGTGCAATTGCAGTACAGGCAATTTCCCCTTTCAAGCATCCATCCCAGAGCGTTTCTCGCCGCTGAGGCGTCTGAATGCGCCAACGACCAGGGCAAGTTCTGGGAGTATCATGACCTCCTCTTCGAGAATCAGGACCGGCTCGACCGGGCCGACTTGAGAAGGTACGCCGAGGAGCTTGGCCTTGACATGGAGAAGTTCAACGCCTGCCTCGCTTCAGGCAAGAAGGCGAAGATCGTGACCGGCGAGCAGCGCCAGGGCACCGCCAGAAACGTTCAAGGCACCCCGACGTTCTTCATCAACGGCAAGCAGCTCAGGAGCTGGAATTACGAGAGCTTCAAGGCAGAGATTGAGGAAGAGCTGACTACCTCATAACGATTCAATCTTTATTCTCTTTTTCATACCACTCGTCTTCCTGATTATCCCAAAGTCCCCTCATCTTTGGTTTCTGTATCTTGTGAAGAAATCCGTCGTATTGGCTCTTCTTTTTCATGGCTCTGTAACCTCCTTTCAAACCGGGCACTCCAGCTTCGATAACTCCTCGCTAAACACTGTCTTGTTCTCGCTGTAATCAATCGGGCATTCGATGATGGCCGGACCCTTCTGCTTGAAGGCCTTTTCCAGCGTCGGCAGCAAGTCGGCGGCTTTCTTTATCTTGTACCCTTTCGCGCCATACGCTTCCGCGTACTTGACGAAATCAGGATTGCCATAATCCAGCGCGAAATCCTCGAAGCCCATCGCTTCCTGCTTCCACTTGATGAAGCCATACGCGTCATCGTTCAGGATCAGCACAACAACATTGAGGCCGAGGCGCACAGCTGTCTCCATCTCCTGTGAGTTCATCATGAAGCCGCCGTCGCCGCACACCGCCAGCACTTTCTTGTCCGGATGGACAAGCTTGGCGGCAATCGCGCTCGGCAGGCCCGCGCCCATCGTGGCCAAGGCGTTATCCAGAAGGAAGGTGCCAATCTCATACGTCGGATAATGCCTCGAGAACCAGAGCTTGTAGATGCCGTTGTCGAGGCAGAGGATATCCTCTTTCCCTAAAGCTTTCCGGCAATCCGCCACAATCCTCCTGGGCCGCAGGGGGAAGGAAGAATCGCTCTTTCCTTCTGCATTCCGCGCCTCTATCTCCTTCTTGATGCGCTTGCAATAGTCATCGTCATATTTATAGCCTTTCAGCGCCTCGCTCAGCATGTCCAGGGCAGAGGCGATGTCGCCGATCACCTCGCATCTGGGGTTATAATAGCTGTCTGTCCTAGCGGGAGTGAAGTCAATGTGCACGATGGTCTTGTTTCCCCGGTTCCATACAGCCGGGGGATGCTCTGTGGGAGAATAGCCGGCCGCGATCACGACATCTGCCCGATCCACAACGCAGTTGACGTAATCCTTCTTATGGATCCCAAAGGCATAGAGGGAATTCTTGTGGTCATCGCCCAGGGCGCCCTTGCCCATCTGGGTGTGGATGACATACAAATTATGCGTGTCGCAGAGCTTCCTCAGCGCCTCATGGACGCGGTTGCGCTGCGCCCTGCTTGAAACGATGACTATAGGCAGTTTCGCGGTGCGGATAATGGTCGCCGCCTGCTGGATGATCTTGTCGTCGGGGTTGGGGCGCCTGAGGATAAAGGGTTTCAGGGGCAGAGCATCCACGTCCTCCTTGGCGATGTCCTCCGGGAGCTCAATATGGCAAACACCCTGCCTCTCTGTCGTGGCGAGCTTGAAGGCCTCCCGTATCTCTTTGGGGATCTGTTTGGGACCCTGAATCTGGACCGAGCGCTTTGTCAGCGGCCTGAGCATATTGATGACATCGATAACTTGGAAATCCGCCTGCCAGTTCTCCCGGATGCCTTTCTGCCCTGTGATGGCGAGCAGGGGCATTCCGCCGAGTTGCGCGTGGGCGATGCCGGTGACAAGATTCGTGGCTCCGGGGCCGAGCGTTGACAGGCACACCCCCACTTTCCCTGTTAAGCGGCCATAGGTCGCGGCCATGAATGCAGCCGCCTGTTCGTGCCTCGTGATGATCACCCTAATCTTAGATTTGCGCAAGCTCTCCAGAAGATCAAGATTCTCCTCGCCCGGGACAGAAAACACGTATTCGACGCCCTCCTCAAGAAGGCATTTGACGAACAAGTCTGAGGCTTTCATGGCTGCATGTTGATGGTTTTGATGTTGACGAATTCCAGCATCCCATATCTGGAAAGCTCCCGGCCCATGCCGGACTTCTTGATGCCGCCGAAGGGCATCCTTGGATCCGACTTCACAAAGTCATTGATCGCGACTGTGCCGGCCTGGATTCTGGCGGCCAGCTTCTCAGCGTAGCTTAGATCCCTGCACCAAAGCGAGGCCGCCAGGCCATAGATGGAGTCGTTGGCCATCTGTATGGCTTCTTCATCGCTTTTTACGGTTATGATGGGCGCTATGGGGCCGAAAATCTCTTCCTTGAGGACCTTCATGCCTTTGTTTACGTTGGATAGAATGGCCGGAGGGAAGAAAAATCCCTTGGATGGCACAGTTGCCTCAAACAGCACCTTGGCGCCCTTCTGCTTTGCGTCGTCAAGCTGGGTCTTGAGGCCTGGGATGAATTCCTGCCTTGCGATTGGAGCGATGTCTGTCGAAGGGTCCATAGGATTTCCTATCTTGAATCTTTTCACCTGACGAACAAATTCATCCTCAAAGACCTTGGCCACCTTCTCATGGACAATGAACCGTTTCGCAGCGATACAGCTTTGGCCGCAGTTGAGGAATCTTGCCCGGGCGGCTGTTTGCGCGGCTTTCTCAACATCCGCGTTTTCGAGAACAATAAAAGGATCCGAGCCGCCCAATTCCAAGACGCAGGGCTTGATGTGCTTTCCGGCCAATTCTCCAATGGATTCACCGGCCTTGTTGCTGCCTGTTAAAGAGACCGCATCGACGTGCTCGACGAGCTTCATGGCGATATCCGAACTGATCAGGAGCGTCCTGAACGCGCCTTCAGGCAGACCGGCTTCCCGAAACGACTCTTCAATCGCGAGGGCGCATCCCGGAACGTTGGAAGCGTGCTTCACGATGACGACATTGCCCGCCATCAGAGCCGGGGCAGCGCACCTGAACACTTGCCAAAACGGGAAATTCCAGGGCATGATGGCGAACACAATGCCGAGCGGCTGGAAAAGGATCTGGCTCTTGTGCGTCTCTGTTTTCACGATTTCAGGAGCAAGGAAATCTTCAGCGTGATCAGCGTAGAAATCGCAGCAGAGGGCGCATTTCTCCACTTCCGCCTGGCTCTCGCGGATGATTTTGCCCATCTCGCATGTCATCAGCTCAGCGTAGCGCTGCTTGTTCCTCCTTAGCGTTTCAGCGACTTTCCTGAGGTAGGCGGCGCGCGCTGAGATCTCCAAATGGCTCCAGGATGCCTGCGCCTTCCTCGCATGCTGGATCGCCTGCAGCGCGTCTTCAAAAGAATGCTCCTTATACTCTTTAATCAGCTCGCCAGTGTAAGGATTGATGGCTTTCATGCTTCCCCCAAACAACAGAAGAATCGCGCTTTTTTAAGGGTTTCTATAAAGAAAGGGTTACTTGAGGAATCTTCCCTTACGAATGAGCTCTTTGAGGGTTTTCTCGAATTTTTCTGCGCATTCCAGAGCGGAGTTAACCTTAGGGATTACCGCAAAATAAAATGCCACATTTTATATAGTGATTGTTCTTAAGAAGGTTATGAATCCAGCACAAGTAGAGCGGATGTGGCTCGCCACACTTTCTGAATGTAACGAAGTTCAGCGAAGACGTCTTGCGGGGATTAAGGCGCTCGAAATAGGTCGAGGCGGCAAAGCGCACGTCTGCGCGCTAACAGGCATGTCCCATCATACGGTGCTCAAAGGCATTCAGGAAGTAAAAAACAAGAAGCGTAAAAACTCCACGCGACTCAGAAGGGAAGGAGGCGGACGCAAAAAAATATCTGAGCAACATCCCGAAATTATCACTCAGATTGAAAGAATTCTCGACGAGAGTACAGCTGGTGACCCTATGAGCTTGCTCAAGTGGACTAGCAAGTCCACTTACACAATTGCAAGTACACTCAAAGAAGATGCTATTTCACCAGATACTATTGCACGTATCATCAAAAGCAGAGGATACACGCTGCAAGCAAACAAAAAAACACGTGAGGGTAAGCAGCACCCTGACCGCAACGCACAGTTCGAGTACATCAATAAGACCGCAAGGCAATTCACCGAGCAAGGAAACCCCGTCATAAGCGTTGACACAAAGAAAAAAGAGCTCGTTGGGGATTTCAAGAATAAAGGACGTGCATGGCACCAAAGAGGAAACGCCACCATTGTGCGAGTGCACGATTTTGAGATTCCAGAACTGGGAAAAGTAAATCCCTATGGGGTTTATGATCTCAATGAGAATAAAGGATGGGTCAACGTCGGCATTGATCACGACACTGCGGAGTTTGCCGTCGAAAGTATCCGGCAATGGTGGAAACATCTTGGAAGCAAAACATACAAGACACGAACACAACTCCTTATCACTGCCGATTGCGGCGGTAGCAACAGTACACGAGCCCGACTTTGGAAAAGAGAACTACAAGTTCTCGCGAACGAAACAGGAATCGCCTGTACAGTCGTACATTTCCCGCCAGGCACGAGCAAATGGAACAAAATTGAACACCGACTCTTCAGTTTCATCAGCATGAACTGGAAAGAAAAGCCGCTCTATGATCATGCAACTATCATCAATCTCATTAAGTCGACGACGACAACTACAGGACTTCAAGTTTTCGCCCGTCTCGACACGAAAAAATATACAAAAGGAATCAAAGTCACAGATGAAGAAATGGCACAAATCAACATTCAACCGAGCGAGTTCCACGGAGAGTGGAACTACACCATCAAACCGTCAAACTGGCATGTTATTTTGCGATGACCCCTTAATGAGTAGGATATCCTCGGTATGGCCACGTATTGATGGGGCGTTGAGGCACGCAGAAATCTGTCGGAGGTCTATTGCATATTGCTGAATAGCAACCCAAATA
>Ga0209541_10009648_pt1 | contig 15598 bp, 13 predicted proteins | sample RifCSPlowO2_01_FD_184027 | JGI IMG/M metagenome (GOLD analysis project Ga0209541, IMG submission 184027) | Groundwater microbial communities from Rifle, Colorado - Rifle CSP2_plank lowO2_0.1 (SPAdes) (version 2) | ecosystem: Environmental > Aquatic > Deep subsurface > Groundwater | place...
GAAAAATTGGATGATGAAAAAACACTGGAAGAATTTTTCAAATTGTAAAATTTAGAAACTACTAAAAACTACAATCCTATTTTGGTGCCACTTATTATACTATAGTACGGTAAGTGGCACCATTTAAAAATGAGTGGACTTATACAAGGGGTTGACAGAGAGATGATGAAGGAATAGGATCGAACAGGATTCCGGGCTCCAGTTGGGACGATAACTTGAGATCTTAGACAACAAAGGTAAACATAAAGAGGCACAAATGCGCAAAGAGTCGCTTGGTATCGCGGTCGCTTGTCTTTTGGGCGGATTTTTCGGAACATTTACCGGCTACGAGCTTGCTCTGGCCTTCGGGTTTCCTCTCGTCTTCGCTCTTATTGGCATGGCGGTGGGAGCAGGCATTGGCTACATCTCTTACGAACCGCGCTTGGCGTTGGCGGGCGCTAAGCGCTCCTGGCACGAGACGGGGATGCGTCGGCCACTCCACGTAGTGTCGTGGATACTTGCGGGACTCTCGGTTCTCGGGATTCCTCTTGTCGGCTACGCGCTGTTTGAAGCTCACTATTTCCCGCGACCCGAACAAGACCAACTGTTGAATCTTTGGCTCGCATCGGGCATCTGTTCGCTCATCGCAACGTTCTGGGTTGGTGCGTTGCTCATCAACAGAGCAGATGATCTCGTGAGGAGAAGAATCGGCCGGTGGCATTTGCCCCTCGCCGGTTTTGCGATACTCTTCGCCTTACCGATTTTCGCATGTCTCTTCATTTGGTATGTTGGCAAGACGTGTCAAGTGATTTGGCAACAGCGCGAGGAAATTGTAGACTTCTTTCGCACAACGAGAGAGTTCATCAGACGCGCGTTTCGCTACATCCACTCGGAGATTCGCACGCTCTGCGCGGTGGATGCGGCGCTCGGCGTCTTGGTCGCCTTCACCTACGGCTGGCTTTCGGGTGTGGAAGCGCCACTGGCGCGCCTCGGGCTCTATGTTCTCGGCGGCGCGCTCGGCGGTGTTCTCGGAGTGGTAAATTTCGAGCTCGTCTCGGTGCGTTGGCTCAAGCTCGTCCCAAGCGCGCTCCGTCACTCCTGAACTCGAATCACGAACTACTTAACGGCAAGGCCGCCAAGTAAAACTACCATGCGCCCTGACTTCAGTTGGGGCGTTTTTTCTTTTTTAATTTGTTAGTAATCATTCCATTTTTGTCCGGCCGGACAAAAATGGAATGATTTGGTTTTCGTCGAGCTATAAGCCAGTGGTGGGGGTTTTGTCTATGGCTTGGTTCGATAGGCGGAAAATCACCTCCTTGGCTTTATCGGGAGAGTGCGCTAGGGTGAGCAGGAGATCATTTTCTTCGCCGGCTGTTTGTACATGAATCGTGCCGAAACCAAAAAACGTGGCAAGTACACCCGCAGTCTCTACGCTGACATCTTGGATGCGGTCAAGGCGAAAGCTCGTAATATTTCGATGAAAAAGACTGAACTGTTCGACGTCAATTATGCGCTTATTGGTTACAATCCAACCATCGAGGTGTTGCATAGTCCAGAAAATAAAAAAGTACACCCAGAGTAGAAGTGCCCACAGCAAACCGAAGAAAAAAAATAAATACAAATGATTGCCCGGAACGGTAATCATTTGTGGTAGAGGGAGATAGAAATAAGCTATGTAGGGTAACGGTAAGAGTATGGTAAGAAGAATGGCCTGCGCGAGCAAAGTTATCCAATGTTTGTGGACTTGAAATACAATCTGTTCGTTTTCTTCTAGGGTAATCATGGGGATATTGATTTATGATTTATGATATAGGAATAAAACATTCGATTCGATTTGTTCTTATTCATAAATCTTGAATCTTAAATCTTACATCGTGACCGTGAGATGATAATATGATAAACAAAAAAACATACCAAGAAGTAACGCGCCTACACCGACAAAATAAATTGTGGTTACGAAAGTGGTTTTGACCGGATTAAAAGTGTAGCGAATCCAATGATAAAGCAATACAATGCTAATCAGGATAACTACAAGTGCCACCGCACCGAAAAAAAGCCAAATCATATTTGGAGCAATCGTAAATCCCCAAGCGTTCGCAAAGTCTGGTAGGGTTGTGTTGGGTAAATTACCGTAATCCATATTATTTTTTTCAATAGTCTGATCCTAAATCAGGAATAGCATTAAATTTCAACTGCAGGTCAAGCGGGGTATCAGTGCCGTAGTTAATAAGTATTTTATCATAGTTTTGGATAACGTATGTATCCAGTGACTTGTTTACCCGTTCTTTATTTATCAGTACGGAGAGGGTTCCCGTGGCGTTGGTACAGTATGTGGTTTCAGTATTTGGTGTAAAACAGTCGACGGTTAGAATCATCCCGAGGGTTTGAAAGAAAAATGGCAACGTAATCCCTTCGGTATGGATGTGTATGGCAGTGCCATTATTATCATGCAGATGCACACGCGTGTCACGCTCCATATATTTTTCCGCGCCAAGGTCAAAAAGTTCCCCTCCAATAAAAATAAAAAGTTGGGCATGTGCATGTGCTTCATTTTCGCCACCAATAGTTTCTCCCGTGAGCGTGTCAATCAAGGTGTTTCTGTTCCCCATGCCCAAACGAATATACATGGCTATTCCCACCATCAGTGTAGCTATGAAAATACTCGCGATAATTCTGGGGGAGCGGAACATATAATCGATACAAATATACCTGCTCATCAAAGCCTAGGTCGATATATTTTGTTTAAATTACTAGGACGGGAAGAATTTTATTTCTGCTAACTCGCTACATTTGTTGGTTTCAAGTGATGGCAGGCATGCGTTTTGCATTCGCGTGATTCATATCGTGTTATTTGTTCGGCGCCGTTTGTTTTAATGCCGTATTGATAATTGATTGTACGTAGGTCAAGTTTCGAGCGCCATTTATTGGATAAGTGGTACCGTTTGGCGCTACCACAATACTGTACGGAGTACCTTGTACGCCAGCGGAAAGACCGTCGGAAATATTTGCCTGAATTCGCACCCCATAGCGATTACTTGTTTGGCATTCTTGCCATTTAGTAACATCAAGACCCAAATTTTTAGCTATCGTTGGTAAAATGCTGAGGTCAAGACCATTATTGGCTGGAGTGACAGCGAAAATTTTATCTATAAATTTCCAGAAGATATCGTTGCCACCTATTTCCGCGGCGCATTCGGCTGCGTGGGCCTCGAGCGTACCCTTGGGATGGATATCAAGCGGGAAACTACGATAAATCCAAGCTACCTGGCCGGTTTTACCGTAGATATCCATCACTTGATTCATGGTTACATGAAACTGCTGGCAAAATGGGCATTCAAGATCGGAAAATTCAATGATTTTGACCGGAGCACTTGCGTTTCCGCGAATATGGTCGGCGCTCGTAATCGGCGCGACACTACTGGTTATTATTTTCTCTGTACCGTACGTGGGATTTTCTTGTGCCTGTTTTACTGCCGCGACCGAGGTGGGCGCGTCCCTGTTGGTGTATAAAATACTACCTGCGATAAGTACGCCCGCAATAACAATGGCCACCGGCAGGGTGGTTCCCGGCTCGCTTGCGGGAGTATTCTGGGAGGCGATAGATTCGTTTTGGTCCATATGTTTGTGATTGATTATTTATTCTTTACAAACACAACTCGTCCACAAAGCACACCGATACAGCATATCATAAAACATCGCGATTGTCATAACCACTTTTTATTTTTTGTCCAGAATACTCGGTCACGCTTAAACGGAACGGGGATTAATGGATACAAAAACTAAACCCCGCCAGTGGCAAAGGTCAATAACCGTATACCGCATTGCTTGCGGTGCGATTATCGGATTCTTTTTACTAATCGTGATTCAGTGTCACTTATGATACTATAGTATCATAAGTGACACCATTGAGATATGTATCCAGTTATTTATTAGGTGAGGATAATACTATTGACAGAAACACCTCAGTTCTTGTAACATTGGCAGACGTTTATTCCGTAGGGGTAAGCTATCTTGGATTGTTGATTTAGTATCTCACAGCTTTACTCCACGCCTTCCACTAGTTATTTTATTGTCTAAAAATATATGAAAAAGTTCCCTCTTTTGTTTATAGAAAAGTTTGTGAGCGCATTCCTTCTTGTTGTACTTGTTAGTAGTTTGATGCCACCTAGTGCGGTCAGGGTTCTTGCCGATGAGATTATACCTGAACCGACTCCGGTTGTTTCCGAAACTCCCGCACAACCGGAAGTTAGTCAGCCCATCGCCGAACCGATAGGGGAAACAATTGACGCAAGTCCAAATATTTCCGTTGAACCGACTCAAACAGAGATTGCTCCCGCAATGGCTGAAACAGGCGCAGAAGTTACGACGGATGTTACGAATACTCCAACGACTGAAACCGCACAAACGAACGAGGTGATCGATCCCACTTCCACAATTGATATTGAGCAACCAACGAACGTACCCGAACAAATTGAGCAAATTGTAGAGAGCAAGGATGCTCCTGTTCCGGTCGGGTCGCTAAGTGAGGTCATTGGTTCCGTGGTGAGCACGATTGATGATGCCCTGAATTCCATTAGTTACGAAAGTATTTCAACCGAATCACGCTATGCGTCAAATGACGGTAACTTCGGAGTAGTTTTCACTACCCTTCCGGAAGGTAGTCATACGGTTACCATTAAGAAAATTACCCTTACCCCGGAAGAAGTGGAAGCTACGGGCGCACTTAGCGCCAGCGCCTATGATGTAACTAGTGATATGGCCGATGGTTCCTTCGTCCTCGACCTTTCCATGTCTTTGCCGGAAAACCCTTCCAGTGGCGACATTTCTATTAAATATGCCGAAACACGTGACGAACTCGTCTCCGCTCAAGATATTGCTCCGAAAGATGTTACTGTTACCGATAATACGGTTACCGCTGTTGACGTTAATCACCTCACCATTTTCTTGGTGACTAGCGGTAACGACACTCAAGGTGGTGTTTTTAACGCTGGCCAACTTGCTTCATTGCAAGTTTCCGATAATAGTCGATTGGCTAAAAGTGGTGGGTGGACCACTTCCATCGGTACTCGTAACCAAGAGTTTGTGTTCGGTTCCGCATATCCAGTAAATAGTTCTATTTTAAGCGCGACTGTACGTATCGAACTTCAGCGCGGTCTTCTCATAAACGATGCACGTTTGGAATATTGGAATGGCGCCAGCTATGATACGGTAAATTTCGACCCTATTTTGCCCGCAAGTTCCGGTGTTGACCAAACATTCACTTTCAGTGTTCCAACCAACTACATAAATACTCCGGCCAAGATAAACGCTTTCAAGGTGCGCGTGCGAGCTGCAGGTTCCGCGCTCTGCCCGGGATTGTGTACCACCGATATCGATTACCTGCGCTTACAAGTTGTAACCGGTGATCGTCCGGCCAATATTTTCCCCGCCGATCAAGCCAATATTTCAACCGCGTCGGGCGGTTTCACCTACGCCTGGAGCGTGGCGCCATACGCTACTACCTACGAATTTGAACGTTGTTCTATTGACCCGAGCACAAATGACTGTACCGTCGCTGGAGGTATTGTACTCGATTCTGTCATCGGACTCGGTACCCCCGACCACACTGTGGCCGCTGGCTATACCGAAGCATTGGATTCCTATTGGCACACTCGCGTAGTCTTTAACGACGGTCAAGTTAGTCCGTGGTCCGGAGCATTTCGCTTGACCATTGATAACACCACACCTGTTATTACTTATACTCCCAATCCGGCGGTACCGGACGGCGCCAACGGCTGGTACATCACCGCTGTGCCAATCGATTTCTCCTGTGCTGACACCGGCTCGGTTCAGTCCGGTATAACCACGGATGTAGCGGGGGATACCACATTCAATGAAGGCGCCGGACAAACAGCAACTAGCGGAGCCGGAACTTGTGTTGATAATGCCGGAAATATTGCCACACCGGTGACAACGGCTGTGTTTGACGTTGACCTGACTGATCCGACCATCTCTGCCACGCGCGATGTCGGTCCAAACGGCAACGGCTGGAACAATATCGCCGTGACCGTTACTTTCAATTGTACCGACGCAACCTCGGGCATCGATACTTGCACCACTCCAATTACGTTTGGTGAAGGCGCCGGACAATCCGCTATCGGTACCGCCGTTGATTTTTCGGGGCGTACCGCGACTGTCACCGAAACTCCGATTAGTATAGACATGACCGCACCGACAATCAGCGCCACTCCCGACCGTGCCGCTAATGTCAACAACTGGTATAACGCCGACGTAATCGTAACCTTTACTTGTGCCGACACGCTTTCCGGTGTGGATACTTGCACAGGTCCGACCACGCTTTCAGCCGAAGCGGTCAATCAATCGGCAAACGGTACGGTTGTTGATCTTGCCGGTAATTCCGCCAACACCACCCTTTCGGATATCAATATCGATAAAACGGTACCGATTATCACGGCCGGCGCGCCCACAGGCACCGGACCAAACGGCGCCGGTTGGTATCGTTCGAATGTGACAGTGTCGTACTCCGCCACCGATAACCTTTCCGGTTTCATGCCCATTACCGTTGCTCCAGTCGGCACACTTTCCGCAAGCATGTCTTTCAAAACGACCACTGAAGAAGGCACGGGCCTGACTGTAACCTCTGATACCGTGAGCGATTTGGCTGATAATGTGGCCACAGCCGTGACCAGCGGGCCGTTTAAAATTGACCTTACTAATCCGAACCTTGCCATAACCGCGCCGGCAAATGACGCGTATGTTTCCTCGACTTTCACCGTAAGCGGTACCGCAAGCGATGCCATTTCTGGTATTAAACAAGTGCGTGTGCAATTTCGTGATGAAGTAACCAATACGCTAGTCTACTCATATTTTGCCACCTATAGCGCCGGAGCTTGGACACTTGATGTTAGTCCGAGCACCAATGTTGTGGCTGACGGATACTACCGCGTGCGCGTGACTACTACCGATAACGCCGACCGCACTCGTACTCGCACCAACCGTCGCGTGCGCGTAGATTCGGTTACTCCGGTTATCACCATCACTGGTGGCACGCCGGTAACACACGAGGCCCTCACAACGTACACCGACCTTGGAGCCACCGCCGTTGACGACTTCTCACCATTTGGGCCGGTGACTGTCACAGTTATATCAAACAATGTTAACGAAAATGTTATCGGTACTTACGCCGTGATTTATTCTGCCACCGACGATGCCGGCAATACTTCAATGGCCACACGCACGGTAAATGTGATAGACACTACCATCCCCGTCATCACGCGCACGGGCGTGGTCACTGTTTCTACTGAAGCGCTGTCTCCATACACCGACCTTGGTGCCACCGCACTCGACAACTACGACGGTGATATTACCGGTAGTATCGTTACCACAAATTTGGTAAACACAAATCTTCTCGGTACCTACACGGTGACTTATAATGTTTCTGATTCTAGTGGCAACGTGGCTCTACCAGTAATGCGTACGGTTAATGTTGTTGATACCACCAAGCCAGTTATCACCATGAAGGATGGTGCCGTGACCCTGTTTGCGGGTGACTCGTTCACCGACCTTGGCGCCACCGCGCTCGACAACTACGACGGTGACATTACTTCCCGTATCGTGACTTCATCGACGGTCAATACAGGTGTTGCCGGAAATTATTCCGTCACTTACAACGTAACCGACTTGTCTCTTAATGCCGCCGACGCGGTTACTCGCAGTGTCACTGTCCTTCCGGTAAACAATGGCCCGATTGACGGAACCGCTCCGTCGACCGGCGTGATTATCGGCGCGCAATCCGCTCCAAGTTTAGGTGGCGGAAGTGGCGGCGGGGGATTTGTTTTGGGAGCAAGTATCGGTCCCGGATTTTTCTCTGAACAGCGACTTTTCCGCCCGCTTGCCGGCCCGCTTCTCGCGCCGACATTTGGTAACGGCCAGATAGCAGAAGTTGCGGTCCCCGCGACGGGTAGTGGCAATGTGCTGGGTCAAGGTAAGTTTATTTTCACCAAAAATTTACGCCAAGGTATGCGAACCTCTGATGTCGGTGAGTTGCAAAAACGTTTTGTGGCCGAAGGATTGCTTACAACGGACAGCATGACCGGATACTTCGGTCGCCTGACATTTTCCGCAGCCAAGGCCTACCAGAAAAAATACGACATCTTCCCGATTGCCGGCTTCGTCGGTCCGCTTACTCGCGCGGAGCTAAACAAGTAATCTTATATGAATCCCGTTAGAAGTTCACTTAAGCATGCAATGACTACGGTAAACATAGAAAATGAACACACCTTCGGCTTTGCAGAGAAGTCAACTATTATTATTATTCTTAACTTCTAACGGGATGAAAAAAAATCTATCGAAATTTGTATCCGTTATTTCAAGCTTAGCGCTCGTCGTATTCATTGGATACGGTCTCGCGCTCTCAACTGCTCACGCGACACCACCCGAAGGACAAGGCACCATCACGGTTATCAAAACTGTTATCAATAATAACGGTGGCGATACCGATGTAAATAGCTGGATGCTTGCGGTGACTCCCGAAGAAGGCGATTCTGTTCCGGTCACAACCGACGAGCCAAATTTCTTTCCTCCCGACACATATACGGTAAGTGAGGACGAAGGCCCCGCCGGATACAGACAAACAGGCATTAGTTGTTTCAACGGTAGCGAAAGCACGGAAGGAACCTTCACGCTCTTGGAAGGCGAAGAATACATTTGCACAATTACAAATGACGATATTGCTCCAAGCCTAACGCTCATAAAGGAAGTGACCAACGATAATGGTGGCCGGGCGGTCGCCGCGGATTGGACGCTTTACGCGACACTCAATAACGAAGCCACCGTACTTTCCGGTGCTGGCAGGGTGGAAAGTACCTCTGATTTTCAAGCCGGTACATACACCCTTTCCGAATCAATAGGTCCAGAGGGCTATAGTGCGGGCGGTTGGAATTGTACTGATATCGAAAACGATGGCGACGAAATTAGACTTGAGTTGGGCCAATCGGCAACTTGCACGATTATCAACGACGATCAACCAGCCACACTTACAATCATTAAAAACACGGACGGAGAAAGTGGCGATGGAGACTTTAACTTCTCTGTGACCGGGACAGATGATACGGAATTTCGAGAATCGCTTAGTCTTGAGACCGGTGAAGGTTTGGCAACTTCCGAGCCGATTAATCTAAACGCCGGCTCGTATGATGTTCTCGAGAACTCTTCGGAGGGTTGGCACTTGGCCGACGTGACATGTGTTTATGGCAACGGAAGTATCGGCAATTCTCTTCCGCAAGGCGGCGAACACATTACCGTGGGGAATGGTGACGCGGTAACTTGTACATTTACGAATACCAGGCAAGGCACGCTCATCATTAAGAAAATAGTAATTAACGACAATGATGGCACGAAAACAGCCGGAGACTTTTCTTACGCTGTTGGTGACGACCTATTACAATCGTTCACGCAAGTACGAGATAATTCTCTGCGCGGCCATAATTTCCGAATCGTCATTCCCGATACCCCCTATAGCGTACGTGAGTTCGAGTCAAGGGATACAGAGGGACAGATGAGAGAAGTTACCGGATATACGGTCAGTTACGATAATTGCGATAATCTTAGCATTCCTGCTACCGAAGAAGAGACATGCACCATCACCAACGATGACATTGCCCCGCCACCCCCTCCGCCTCCTCCCGCTCCTTCCGGTGGCGGTAATGGTCCGGTCGTAAACAGTGGATTGGGTTCACCGCAAACCAGTTCCACGGGTTCTGTTCTCGGTGCCTCGACCGGTCCGGGTGGAGAAACTACCGGCGGTTCTTTCGGTGGTGGAAACAATCCACTCACTGCGCCAACCATTCCCTCTAGTGATATGGGGTCTTACGGGTCTGGTGGTGGAGTAGCGCTCGGAGCCAGTAAATTTATTTTCTTGAAAAATTTATGGTGGGGTATGCGCATGACTGATGTTACTGAATTGCAAAAACGTTTTACAGCCGAAGGAGTATACACGGGTCCGATTACCGGATATTTTGGGCGTTTAACTTTCGCGGCAACCAAGACCTATCAAAAAGCGCACGGCATAATTAATACTGGTTTTGTTGGTCCACTGACCCGCGCGGAGCTAAACAAGTAAATATTGTAACCCCATCGATGTGTCCAAAAACAACCCCTGTTTTCGATGGGGTTGTTTTTCGGGTAATTATGTGGTAGTGTGCTAATCGGTATAACCCCGTATAATTAAAAGAAGAGTTTCGCTACAATAGTCTCATGTTCAAATTCATAAAGAAATTGTTTATCCCACACGAAGGCAATAATTATCGTCCGCATTTTTGGCGTAGGCCTTTTGTCGCACTTGTGGCCTTGCTCATCGTTTCACTTTTCGGGGTGAGTTTTATGGCTGAACGTGTTTTGCCACGTATTGATCTTATTGCCACGGTTTATCCAAGCATACTTGTCGATCTAGTTAATCAGAATCGTAATAGTACCGGTTTACGCACGCTCCGCCAAAGTCCGATTTTAGCCCAAGCAGCCACCATGAAGGCGCGCGATATGGCGGAAAAAGGCTATTTTGCTCACACCAGCCCCGATGGTAAAAAACCGTGGTACTGGTTTACCCAGGCGGGGTATAACTTTATTTATGCTGGTGAAAATTTAGCTATAAATTTTAATGAGTCAGCCGATGTAAATACCGCTTGGATGAATTCTCCAGCTCATCGAGCGAATATTTTAAATGAACATTTTACTGAAGTTGGTATAGCTATGGCAGTCGGCCAATATCAAGGACGCACGACTACGTTCGTAGTCCAACTTTTTGGGCAACCTGTGCCTGCAGACGTTTCTGTGCCTCCTGTCCAAACCGTTCCAAAAGCCACCTCTGCCATAAAACCGGCACCAACCATTGCGCCAAAAGATAAAATGGTAACCGTTGAAACAATAATAGAAAGTCCAACATTCGCCGCGGTGAAAAACGTGGATACCACTTCCTATGTTAATAAAAATATTCCAACACCAATTGTAGCCGGACAATCTAATTATGCTTCTTGGTTAGCCAAGATATTGACCAGTCCGCGCAGGGTACTTGGCATTATTTATATTGGGTTGGCAGGTTTTATTCTTTTCGCCCTTTTTCTTTTGATTGGTATCGAAATCGGGAAACATCATCCGCGCCATGTCTATTATGGCATCGCGCTCCTTCTTTTGCTTGCTGTTCTTTTCTATTTCTCTCGCACCGTTATCTTAACAGAAGTTTTGGTGCTATAATCAGAACATAGAAATATCCAAACTAATATGATTGCTGTTTACGAAACCTCAACAAAAAAAGTACGTTTCGAACTTGAGGAACAAAGTATAATTTTTTTGCATTTTCTTGCTCCGGGTTCCGACGACGCCGAGCATGCTCGTATGGCTCATGACGTGGCCACAACCTTTGAGCAGTTGAAAAAAGAACACGAGAATGAAAAACCGTATCGAGTGCTCGTTGATTTGTCGCACGCGGGTATGCCATCGAGCGAAGCGCGTACTATTTATATTAAAACACTGTCTGACCATTCCATTTTAAAAACCGCCTTTTTCGGAGCGCCAAGCGCTATTCAAGCTGTAGTTTCATTTATTGCCTCAGCCAGTGGTAGGGGAGATGAAGTGCAATTTTTTGTGGGTGAAAAAGAAGCGCGCGATTGGCTTGTGCGCTAGTCCTCAATCCTGCCTGCCGGTAGGCAGGTAAGTAGTTAGTAGTTCCGACGTCCGTCAGGTGACAGAGTGCGGGGTCTCGACCGAAGCGTCGGGATAAATAATAAATGGCAAACTCCGGGCTCACTCGTTTATTGGTGTCGTATTTTTCTACTTGCTACTAACTATGTATTACTTACTTTACCATAATACTTATTCAAACTCTGAAATTGTCCCGTTAAGAATTCTTGTGCGCAAATTTGCTGAACTTTTTTTTGCTAACGATATCAAAAAAACCATACGATCCGCTTCCTCCATTGGTGCTGGCTGACTTCTTATTGATTTTGTCGGTAACAACTCAAGAGCCGTAATTTTACCGCTATCTTCACTGATTTGGATGCGCACAGCCAGGCCATCTCCTACGTCTTCAGAGAAGTATTGGTCAAAAATGAAGTTCCCCAGGGAATAGAGTATGTATTTTCCATTATAATTTTCTATTTCCTGGACAACGTGCAGGTGTGAACCAATAATTAAATCTGCGCCGGAGTCGATAATGAAGTGTGCGAGATTTTGCTGTTGGATGTTGGAAGTAGGTTGGTATTCTTCTCCCCAATGAATATATACTAGGATGTTTTCATGGGGACACATAGCATTTGTTTCGGTATCTCGCTCGTTACCTAACGATTGAACGAGTTCTTCGGCGGCGAATTTGTCAAAAGAGGGAAAGGTGGCGTTTATTCCCACTATAAAAAGTGAGCATTTGCCTACTAGGATCCTAGAAACTGAAGTTAACCGCGATATTTCCGTGGGATGGCCGAATGTTGAAATCCCACCATCTTCTAATACCCTTCGTGTTTCTTGATAACCCAATGCTCCTTGATCTGTTGTGTGATTATTTGCCAGTGAGACAACACCAACACGGGCCTTTTGTAATGCGGAAACAGCCGTGACGGGAAATGAAAAACCAAAACCTTTAATAGGTGTTTGCTTGTGTATCACAGGAATCGGGCCCTCTAAATTGCCGACTATTTGATTTGCCCCGTCGAATAATTGCCCTATTTTTTCAAATGGGTAATACGAGTTTTTCGCTGAAAGAGTTTCGACATTCCGCCCAAGCATAATATCTCCCACAAAAAGCAATTGATGTGGGGAGCTTTTATCGATGGTTTTAACAATCTGGTAATTTGTCGGAGCAAAATAGTTATCTGTCCAACTCACACTCACACTTTTCCATAACAGAACTGTTCCTGAAGCAAGAATAATAACTAATATAAGCCAATAATAGACGCTTCCCCATTTCATAATATAAGTTGCAACATTACAATTTTCTCATATTATCACATAATAATTTGGCAATCTAAGGCCCCGATACCTAGCAATAATATAGGCGAAACCATGGTGTGGTATACTGCTTCAATGTTAATCGATGATGTTGAAATTACAGTTACCGCGGGGCATGGTGGCAAGGGAGCCGTAGCCTTTCAAAAAAACATTTTGAGTCTCGGACCAACCGGTGGGCGTGGCGGTAATGGAGGCAGTGTTATTGCCGTGGCCACAAGTGATATCGGCGCGCTAGCGCAGTTTCGTCATACTAAAAGTATTAAAGCGGATGATGGGGCCATGGGTCGTATCCAGTTAAACGACGGTACTGCCGGAGAGCATCGCCTCGTACGAGTGCCGGTCGGTACCGTTTTTCACAATCTTGATCTTGGTACGACCGAGGAATTAACCCACGTTGGACAAGAGCTCTTGCTCGCCAAGGGAGGCTTCGGTGGCAAGGGTAATTTTGGTTTTCGCTCATCCACCAACACTACACCCGTGGAATCCCAACCCGGCCTTCCCGGCAAATCATATCGTTTCCGGCTTGAGTTGAAATTGATTGCCGATGTGGGTTTGATTGGTTTGCCGAACGCGGGCAAATCAAGTCTCTTGAATGAACTGACCAATGCCAAAAGCAAAGTAGGGAACTATCCCTTTACCACACTTGAACCGCACCTCGGTGTGTACTACGACCTTATCCTCGCTGACATTCCGGGTCTAATCGAAGGAGCCTCGGAGGGTAAGGGTCTTGGCGATAAATTTTTACGCCATATTGAACGTACGCGCGTTATTTTCCACCTTGTGTCGGCCGATACGGACGACGTGGCGCGTGATTACAAAGAAATTCGGACCGAACTTTCCGCATACAGTAATAAATTAAGCGAAAAAGAAATATCCGTCTTTCTGACCAAGAGCGACTTGACCGATATTCCCGGTCTTGAAGAAAAACTTGAGGTCTTACGCGCGGTGGGAGTGGGAGCCCTGCCAATTTCCATTTACGATGACCAAACGCTCGAGCCACTCAAGCGCATTCTGGACGGCATCGCTAGAGCGAAAAATGTGGGAACAAGTAAGTCTGCCCCGTAGTGAGTGTAGCTTTACTGCTGGGGTAGTAACTGGTAAATAGTAAATAGAAAAAATTTCCCAATAGAGAAATAAAACATTCTCTCGCCACGCGTTATTCACATCTTACGTTATGCTACGATCGTGACTTATCGTAAGATAAGCAGATGGACAATCTCGAGACCAAATCAAGAAGACGGACGCGGTGGTCGGTGACTCGACAGGCAATCTTAGCGACCATTGCAATTCCTGGGATGTTTGCAGTGGTCGCGATTGCTCCAAGCGTTCTATCTCTTTTAAAAACCACCGTAACTGGGAGGAAATTGTCAAATAAACTTTTTCATGCCCAATCTGTATTTTGGCAGCTTGTCAACGAGGGATACATCGAGGTTGACGCTAAAACTAAAAAAAACGCCCGACTTAGCGAGAAAGGCAGGCGCCAATTCGAAATGTTAAAGGTGCCGAAGAAACCACGTTGGTGGGACGGTAAATGGAGAATGCTTACCTTTGATATTAAAGAACGTCGTCGTGCCACTCGTGATAAAATACGTGACACACTTCGCACATTTGGATTCTTTCGTTTACAAAATAGTGTTTGGGTGTATCCATATAATTGCGAAGAGTATATAAGTATGCTTAAGGTAGATCAAAAAATTGGCAAGGACGTACTATACGTTATAGCTGACCAAATTGAAAATAATCAAGATCTCAAAAAATACTTTGATTTACCATTAAGGTGACCAATCTTACGTTCTTACGTTAAGCTACGGTCGTATCTTAACGTAAGACAGGGTATTTAGGAAGATTTCCAAATAAAATACGCTCCGAGGGTAAGTCGGAGCGCGATGCGAAAGTCTCTATTGATAGAAGGACGCCGAGTGTTCTATCAATAGAATCGGAATTTGACATAGATTCGGGCAAGCTTGAACGAACTAAGCCCATTTCTGGGGTCAGCCTCTGCGCCCTTACTGGTAGCAGACCCGTCCGAGGTCGTTTTACTTGGGAACTCGGTTCTCAAGTCGGAAACATCAGAGCGTGTGTGGGTCGCCGGCCCTGATGCCAACCTCTTCAAGCTCACACCCGAGCGTGAGAACGTCGTCAAGTGCTTTGAATCCGGTCGCGACGAGAAGCCGGCGGAGCTGAACATACCATTCGGGATAACAACTCTCGTGAATTGGTCCCAACGCTATGCACCAGTTGAGCACACGTTCAACGTGGCCACCAACAGGGGCAGTTCCGTCGAGTATCAGACCGGTGATGTTGATCCCGTTGTCCTTCGCACACTCGGCCACGAAGTCGACGACGGTGTTGATGCGCGTTCCCGGCGTCAGGTGCGGCCCCGGAGGGAGTCGAAAAAGGAAATCAGTTAGTAGTCCTGGAAGCAAGAGTTCTCGCTCCATTCCAAACTTTGTGACGAAAAAGTTGATCAGCGCTTCCCGCCTCTGTTGTTGTTCGAGAGACAGCAACCGACTCTCTCCAATGCTTTGAATTACGAAACTCCCTAAATTTGATATTATATGCAAAGAGCCCGCCTAGGGCGGACTCTTGCTAAGATGAAAACCTTCATCAAAATATACGATGACAT
>Ga0209541_10009649_pt1 | contig 15597 bp, 20 predicted proteins | sample RifCSPlowO2_01_FD_184027 | JGI IMG/M metagenome (GOLD analysis project Ga0209541, IMG submission 184027) | Groundwater microbial communities from Rifle, Colorado - Rifle CSP2_plank lowO2_0.1 (SPAdes) (version 2) | ecosystem: Environmental > Aquatic > Deep subsurface > Groundwater | place...
AGTTTTTCCAATATTCTATATATTATTGATTTTGTAACTCCAGATTTTTCAAGTATAGGTCCTATAGAAGAAACTCCAGTTTCTAACAAAGCCAAATATACTCTACTCTCTCCCTGTGTCAACCCCGCATCCTTTAATATGGAGATCTCCGCGTCTTTCATTTAATCACAATATCTCCTCGCCTTTTAATCTTTGTTATTAGTAGTACCTGTAGTGGTATCCTAGTCTATAATAATAGTATTAACTATGAAATAGTAACTTACAGAGGTGTAAGGAGGTTAATACAAACAAAATGACAACACAAACAAACAATACAAACCACAGAATAGAGAAATATGGTTTTAGAGGACCTTATATAAAAAATGAGGTAAACATAGGTTCTACAACCTATATAGCAGAAGTAGATGGAATTAAGTATGTTGTAGAAAGAGGGTATAGCTCCGATCCCGGAAGCGTAATTGCAGATCAAGTAACTCTACAGAAAATAGAAAATGGAAGCCAGGTTTTGAGAGCTTCTACAAATAGTGCCTATTTGTTATATCAAGGAAAGGAACCATTTAAAGACGGATTTAAACCGAATCCTGGAGATAAAGAACTGGTTTATCCAAATCCTTTTGGTATGGGTGTGGAAAGATCTTATAGGGGCAAATTAAGAGATGCAGGTATAGAACAAGAAGTCTTACTGCTTGACAAAGAATTTGAATCGGTGTTTGGGCCTATTGATCAAGAGATAAGAGCTTTCTATGATGGTGAATATCGTTCAAAGAACCCACACCTTGGCTAAATCGTGTAATCTGTTTATTTTTTATTTCTTTTATTATTCTTTTTTGTCTTTTATTCTAAATTATTTTTATCTATTTTATCCCTTAACAACACCCATAGGTTTGAGCCTTGCAACTATCTTTCCAATTCCAAGCTCGTCACTAACTCTTACAACTTCTTCAATATCTTTGTATGCTTCTGGCATTTCTTCTGCGAGTCCCGTCATGCTCCCAGCCCTGACCTCAATTCCTTTTTTTGCAAGGTCTTGCTTGACTTGCTCCCCGCTTTTTATCCTTATTGCTGCATGCCTACTCATTATTCTTCCCGCGCCATGAGCCGTGCTTGCAAATGTCAGCTCTTCTGCTTTTTCCGTTCCAACAAGAACATAAGAAGAAGTTCCCATGCTCCCTGGAATAATTATTGGCTGACCTATTTTTCTGTATGAAGAAGGAATTTCCTTTCTTCCCTTTCCAAAACTTCGTGTTGCCCCTTTTCTCATGACTAAGAATTCTCTTTCCTTTTCGTCGGTTTTATGCTTCTCAAACTTTGCAATATTGTGGCATATATCATACACAACTTCAACTTTTGATTTTGGAAATAAGTATTTTAACTCTTCTCTAATCCAATGGGTGATAAGTTGCTTATTTGCAAATGCAAAATTTGCAGCACAAGCCATCGCTTTAAGATAATCCTGGCCTAACTTGCTTTTTATTGGTGCATTAATCAACTCTCTATCAGGCAAATCTTCAATTCCATACTCGTCTTCCATGGCTTTCATATAATCACTAGCAACTTGATGTCCTAATCCCCTCGAGCCGCAATGAACCATTATAACAACTTGATTTTTTTCAAGCCCAAAGACCTTTGCTATATTTTTGTCAAATATTTCATCTACATACTGTACTTCAACAAAATGATTTCCCGCTCCTAAAGTTCCTAGCTGGCCTATCCCTCTTTGCATTGCTCTCGAAGAAACTTTTTCAGTGTCAGCTCCCTCTAAACACCCCTCTTCTTCAGTATAAAGATAATCATTTTTCTCTCCATACCCTTTCTCAACAAGATACTTTGCCCCTCCAACCATTACTCTTTTTAGCTCGTCCTTTGTCATGTTAAACTTACTTCCCCTTCCCACCCCTGATGGAATTTTTCTGTACAACGACTCGACAACTTCTTTCTTCTTTTTTTCAACATCTTTTCTTTCCAAGTTTGTTCTTAAAAGCCTAACAGAACAGTTTATATCGAATCCTATTAATCCAGGGCTTACTATTCCTTGTTTGGCATCACTTGCCAAAACTCCACCAATACAACTCCCATATCCCTGGTGGGCATCTGCGAGTGCAATAGAATATCTCTCAACCTTAGGAAGCATTGCCATGTTTCTTACCTGTTCAAGTGTCTTATCTTCCTTTATCTTTGAAAGGAGTTTTTCACTGGCAAATATCCTTGCAGGCACATTCATCTTTCCTTCTTTAGGAATTTCGTAGATATTCTCACTTATCTTATTTATTTCCATTATTTATTAACAAGATTTTTCTTTTTATTCTTATTGTTTTTTACCGGTAAAAACATTAACAATCCAGGGAATTGCAGAAGTAAGAATAATTAACACCACAAACAAGCCAAAATTATCCTTTATTATCGGAAGAGAGCCAAAGAAATATCCTCCCAGGACAAATAACCCAACCCAAACAACCCCTCCGACAACGTTATAGAAAAAGAATTTTCTGTATTCCATTCCCCCCAACCCGGCCACAAACGGTGCAAATGTCCTTACTATTGGCGTGAATCTCGCAAGTATTATTGTCTTTCCGCCATGATCTTTATAAAACTTATTTGTTCTCTGGATGTACTCTTCTTTTATGATCTTTCTTTTCATCATCTTATCTCCGAAATAACTTCCAATAAAGTAATTCAAACTGTCTCCCAATATTGCAGCAAGCATTAACAAGCCGGTCACAATAAAAATATTGAATGAATCGGTTGCTGCGAAGCTTCCTACAACAAACAGTAGAGAATCTCCTGGAAGAAATGGCGTTATTACCAGCCCAGTTTCTACAAATATTATCAAGAACAAAATAAGGTAGCTGAAAATTCCAAAATAATCTATTAGCTGAGAAATGTATTTGTCAATGTGTAAAATAAAATCAATGATGGGCATCATTATTCTACCTCAAAAATATAGGAATTTCCTTGTTTTCCTACATAGTGGATTCTTCCTGTAGAGACTCCAATCTCTCTTGACATCATAACTACAAACTCACTCATAGCACCCTCATCGTCTTTTCCAGAAAGAATGTAAACTAGATATCTTCTATCTCCAAATCCTTCAACCTTCTGTTTTTGTGAGCTAAACTTAATCTGGGCAGTGATTCTCATTTTAAAACCTACTAGTTTTGGGAACCTTTTGAAAAGGTTCATTTAGATCCCTCGAGCGACTTTTCTTATTCGCCTCTCATGAAAGTCTTTATAACCATATTTAATAGAAATAACTTATTTTTATAAGTTCTGGTTCTACTGATTATCTTTCTTTTGGGAACCTTTTTTTAAAAGGTTCATTTGGGAACCCTTAGTTTTGGGAACCTTTCTCAAAGGTTCATTTCCAAAAGGTTTGCTTGAAAAGTAAGTTTAAGGGAAGTGTCATAAGAGAAACCGTAGGTTCTTTTTATTTTGGAAACCTTTTTTTAAAAGGTTTATTTTATACATCTAACACTACTTGGGCTACCCAAGTTTTGCCAATCTTCTTTACAAACATGTCGTGGTATGTTATGGCTTTAATATAATGTCTTGCTGTTTTCTCCATTTTCTCTTCACCGTCCAAATCAGCCTCCAATTTTTTATTATCTTTGCTAATCTTTACCTTTGCCTTTGAAATTAAAAATCCTTTCATTTCGTATAGAAACAAAAGCTCTTCTAAAAACCTAAACATTAAAGCTTCAAGGTCTCTTCCCTTAATCTTTATTTTCTTTTTCTCTACAGGTTTTATCTTTTTTTCACTAAGTGAGTTTGTTAAGGCAAGAGCAGAATTTTCGAATACTTCTCCAAGTGTTTTTCCGTAAGCCTCGAATTTTAAGTCTGCAGTGTGTGGGAGAAATTTGAATTTCATAATTTAAACAAGAATTGGGGCTTTTTTAAGGTTTTTAGAAAGGCTTATAATATACCTTATCTATCTATTAGTAAGATGGTGAACTTTTCAGAATTTAAAAAGTTTTTTCTGTTTAATTTAATAGGGGGCTTAATTATCTCTGCATTAGTCGCAGTTATAACTGTTTTATTCGGAGAATTTAATGAACTTACTGGAAGAGTATTATTCACTCTCTTGATGGTTATAGGTCACTCTTTGATAAGTTTAGTCTTTATATGGGACGATGAAAAACAAAATACCTTTGATAGACTAGCTTTTTTTATTAATGTAATATTCGTTTTCATAGTAATTAGTTTTTTAACTTCTATATTTGGCATTTGGAAAGTCATTCCGGGTGAAACGGTTTGGAACTTATATCAAACATATTTTGTAATTGCATTTGCTTCTTTACACGGAGATATTCTATCCAAAGCGATCCATAAAGAAAATTATATGGACCTTATTATTTACGCAAATTATCTCTTCATGGCAATAGTAGTACTCATGTTACAACCAATAATTTACGTAATGAACTCTATGGATGTTCTGGGTGAGATGTATTATAGGATATTAGGCGCAATCGGAATAATAGACGGGACTTTAAGCATTTTAACGATAATCTTTTACAGACTTTACATGCACAAACACCCAAAGGTCGAGAATCCCCTTCAAATGGGGCCTCTAGAGCAAACACCTCAAAAGGCAAAGAAAAGGTTAAGCATATGGGTCTGGATTTTAATTTTCTATTTATCTATCCAGATAATATCTCCTCTGATTTATTGGATTTCTAGATAAATTTTTTCATTTCTTATAGGATTTTTTATTATTTTTCCCAACAAAAAATCTTCAATTGCCTTGTTTTTTGATCTCCACTTATTAGTGCAGTCCTTGCATACAAATCATCAGTTGTTGGGCTGCTTAACACGCAAGCATCCCCCAAATCGCATATCATTGCGGAGCATTGAAGATACTTTGGAAGATCAGTCTGGACTTTTGATGAAATGTTTGAAGGTATGTTAGCCCCTTCTAAAGGGAGGGTTCCTGGAGCGTTCAAAACATCATCTCTTAAAAGATCGGTGTTTTGAATCTCTCTCAAGAATGCAATTTCTGCTTCGTAAACCTTTTTGGAAGAATCATTTCCTTGAATATACCCCGATCCTAAAAGTGTAAGCACTATTCCAGCAATAAGAAGTATGGCCACGAAGGCTTCGACTATTCTTATCCATCCTCTTTTGTTTTTATCGTAAAGCCTGAAATCTTTCATTTTTATTTAGTCTGTTATTGATATATGTTTATTTATTTAGTTCAATATACTGTTATTATAATCTTACCTGATAAAATATCTGCGTTATCATTTACATACCTGACATATATTTCTTCAGAGTAAATGTCGCCTGATATTTCTTTTTGTCCAGAGCTTATTACTGATCCATTGTCAAACTCAAACCCAATGTCAAAATCAGTTCCGTCTGGAACATTCAATGAATTTTGGAATGAACTGAAATTCATAATGCTTTCAGTGACTTTTTCTTCAAATATTTCTTTGTCTTTTCTTATAGACTCTATTTGAGGGGTAGGGCAGCTAGAGCTTCCAGCACTTATATTGTTAAGTTTGGATTCAGAATAGTAAACCCATATTGGTTCGTTCCCCGAATCCACAATTAAGTTGTTTAACACGTATTTAACTCCTACACTATTTCCATCAACATCTTTAGCAATGCTAAAATCTTGGCTTTGAATGCCTAAACTTGTCTTTGTTATTGTGCTGCAGTTTGTTCCAGGCTTTATTATGGCAATTGTCAAATTTGAAGAAAATCTATCCGTCAATTCTGTTTTAAGATACTGGACAATAGTTTTCTTATCTGTCTGAGTCTCAAACCCAGGCTGGGTTGCAAGGTATATTCCTATTAAGAATAATATGAAAATACTGAACGATGCAATAACTCCTACGTGCGATCCTCTCTTACCTTTCCCCTTTTTCATAAAATGCTAAAGATTTAATGATTTATTAAATTGCTGTTCATCCAAAAACCAACCCAGCTCCTGCTGACATTATAAATGAAAGCAACATTAATGCAAACGAGTGTTTTATTCCCGCCTTGAGACTCCCTTCTGATAGCTTTCCAATAGTCAGCCCTGAAAATGCTCCTTGTATCAATAATAGGTAAAGGAAGGCACTTGAAATTTGGCTTATATCTCCACCTCCAGTACCTAATCCAATGCCCACGTTTCCCAAAGATCTAACGTCCGCTATTCCAGATAACATAGGCAGGATTTTATACTGCATTACTAAAATGATAACCATAAAAACGAAGAAGATAATATATCCCTGAGTAACTAACGAAGAAATTATGGCCTTTCTTTCCTTCTTTAACTTATCTGACATATTTACCGCTCCAGCAACATTTTCAAGTATCTCTCCAATATCCCCTCCAGCCCGTTCAGCCTGCCCAATCAAAGTCAGAATCCTTGAGATTGCTTTATTGTCTACGTCTCTAGAGAATACTTGGAGTGCTTGATTTAAAGGAACCCCTAATGATATCTGATTAGCAAGTTTATTTATATTCGGACTCAAAATCCCAAACGGCTTATTCTTCATGTTCACAATACTCTTGCTTATAGGGGTTCCTGTCTTTACACTCTCAACTAAATCTCTGGCAAACTCAAGAAACATTTCCTCTTTTTCATTAGACAATCTTGCTTCATATATAACTGTCAGAACAAAAGGAAGAATTCCGATAATAATTCCAATTCCGATAATCAGGAAAAAAGCCTCGCTTCCATAAAATATGAATGCTGTTATAATCACCAATACAGAAAACCCAATGCCCATCCAGTGTGGTTTTTTTAGTTCCATGTTATGCCATTCCCCTTATCTTTAATTCTTTCACCTCTTTTTTTATATCTCTAACCTGTGCCAGCTCTCCTTCGGAAACCCATTTTATCTCGCTATGGTCTTTTTTATTAAGCTTAAATTTAGTATCACGCATGTTTATTATGAATGGGATAATAATCCACCGAGCCTCTTTGTCAATTATAACATATGGATTGGCTGTTCTTATCATTTTTCCATTAACGTTCAGCTCTTCCTTTAACTCTCTTAACATAATCTTCTCTGCAGACTCATTACTATCGACAAATCCTGATATGAATTCCCATCTTCCAGGAGCATATTTTTTTGAATTCACCCTTTTAGCAATAAGATACTTATCTTTATTTTTCAGTATTGCTGATACTATTACTCTTGTTTCCATCTTTTTTCTTTTTTTGTTAATCTTTTATTTTGGAAACCTCCCTTAAAGGAGGTGTCATAAGAAGGACCTTGCTTTCTTATCCGCTCCATCTAAAGGAGATGTCATAAGAAGGACCTTGCTTTCTTATCCGCTCCATCTAAAGGAGATGTCATAAGAAGGACCTTGGTCCTTTTTATCCCGTCGGCTGTTTTAATTGTAAAAATGTCAAAAATATTATATTTATCATAACAACTCCCAATACCATTACTAATGTGAGCATAGAAGTGCTTAGACTTATTCCTAGGCCAGACACTCTCATCATTATGAGCAGTAACATAAGTATCATTGGTGCCGCAATAACCAAGCTTATGTAAATGTCCATAAAAGTTTCTGCCGTCTTGGTATATTTCTCTCTTTCAATTCTGTAGTCAAATAAAAGGCTCTGTGCTCTTTTGTCAAAGAAGTCTTGCAGACTGCCTCCAGAGTTTATTGTTATTGCAATTCCATTGAGTAGCTCTGCTAGTTTTTTGCTTGGGTTATTAAATCCAATATTCTTCAAAGCGGTTACAAGATCGTAACCATATATATTCACTTCATTTATGAGCTTTATCAGCTCTTTCTCAAGGAAGGGATAGTCTCCTGTAGAGATTATTATATTAAACATCTTACTCGGTTCAACTAACGAGCCTGCTATTGCAGACATATGGATTGTTGCAAAAGGCAACTCTTGGTCTATCTTATTCTCAATATACTTTTTTTCGAGAGAAGGATATGCGTAGAATATTACCAGGGCTAACATTGGAGCTACTATTACGATCCAAAAAAGTTGAATAAACCTCGAAAAAATACTTCCGGTAGCCGTTCCTATTATTGGCCAGCTTAATCCAATTTTTAGAGATAAGAGTAATATAAGTAATACCAAGGCTGCAATAAATACTAAGAAAACACTAAACATCATTAATGAAATATAGCTAGATAATGTGAATTCCAGGTGGGCCCTTATTAAGTCTCTTTTCAAGGTCATGAAGAAATTCTTCTTAGAAAACGAATTTGCGTACTCTCCAAAAAATCTGTTAGCAGTTGCCACATAACTACTTGGTTTTTTTTCGAATACTTGTTTCTTAACAATTTCCCTTTGTTTGAGCCTTTTTAAGGTTCTTCTCTCCAAATCGCTTATCATAACATCTACCGAGCTATGTTTCTTCTTCTTTTCATCAAAAAATAGCTTCTCTTTCTTAGCCTCATCGTCTAAAATCTCCCCTTTTGGTATGTCCTTCATTGTTTCCATTTTAATAACCTGTTCTTTTATTTTTGGAGATAACGGTTGAACTAGGTTCATGTCTTCAATTATTGAAGAAACATCTTCTGTTGTTCTTTTTAATGAGGCTTTTAGAGAACTTAGGTGAGATGCAATCATCTGTTTTTCTTCACTACTACTTGTTTGACCCATGTTTCTTTCCATGGAGATGATCTCTCTAACGAGTTTCATCTCTTTTGCCACACTTATCCGAAATTCTTTTAGAGTTTCTTCTTCACTCATTTGATATTCTCCAGGATTTTATTTTGAACTTGAGTAATGAAATTTTTTATCTTTGAAAAGTCATCGAAGTTCCTTTTTTTGTAAGCCTCTTCGAGCATTAATTCTGCTTTTTCTAGAGATGATATTAGTTGTGATAATATCTCAATATTTTCTGGGTCCATTATACCTCTCTTATCTTAGTTAGAAACACACTCTATTATTAAATATTTTGTTATGCCTTCTCAAAGGAGATGTCTTCATCCTTTGGGAACCTTTCCAAAAGGTTCGGTTTATTGTAAAGTTCTGGTTTGGGAACCTTTCCAAAAGGTTCGGTTTATTGTAAAGTTCTGGTTTGGGAACCTTTCCAAAAGGTTCATTGTCATAAGAAGGACCTTGGTCCTTTTTATAAAGATTTACATTTCTATCCCGAATTCTCTTAAGACTTCAAGAGGTTTCTTATGGTACCGATTAACAAGCTCTTTTACCTCTGTAAACTTGAAAATACTTCTTCTGTACATTTCGTAAAGTATTCTCACTCTTCTCCTAAACTCAAGCTCAAGCTCTTCCATGCTTAACCCATATCTCTTAGAAACCTTTTCAAGAATCTTGCTAGTTTTTTTAAAATAAAACTTGTCATCAGCAGGATTCCACACATAAGGGGTGTTAGTAAGTGCTATTCCATCGGGAGTTACATTTATTACTTCCACAATCTCCTTTAATTTTCTCGTTTCCTGCTTCTTCACAATTGCATGAGTCATTACACATATGCAGTCGAGAACATTTAATAGCGTTGGAGAAAGATCTATTGGAGGCGTCTCTAGCCTCTTTATCACAGTATCTATAGAATCTGCATGAATTGTGCTAATTGAAGAGTGGCCCGACGCCATTCCTTGGAACAAGACATAGGCTTCTTTACCTCTAACCTCTCCAACAATCACATAATCTGGATTTTGTCTAAAAGAGCTTTTCAATAAAGTGAATAGATCAATCTCATTTACTTTACTGCCACTTGTTGCGCTTCTAACTACACTAGGTAGCCAATTTTCCTGAGGAAGATTTAATTCCCTTGTATCTTCAATGCTTACAACTCTAGCTTCTGGAGGAATGAAAAAAGAGATAGCATTCAACAAAGTTGTCTTTCCGCTTGAAGTTCCACCGGTTATCAGGATATTCATCTTATATTCTGTCAGAATCCATAGATAAGCCAACATTTCAGGGCTCATCGTGTTCATTGAGAGAAGTTTAGAGGGAGTCCAAGGAATTTTTGTGAATTTTCTTATTGTAAATGTTGGACCTTTACTCGATATATCTTTTGTGTATGTTGCATTCACTCTGCTACCATCCTCTAAACTTCCATCTAAAATCGGATTTGCGTATGAAATATATTTTCCACACCTCTGGGACAACTTTTCAATAAAACTAGTTAGCCTATCAGAATCTTTGAAAACAATATTTGTTTTTATATTCCTATATCTTCTATGAACAATGTATATTGGAACATTCATGCCGTTGCACTCAATATCTTCAACAAAATAATCTCTAAGTAAAGGCTCTATTTCATTAAACCCTATGAAATCTCTGACTAAATAGTAGAATATCTTCGTGTAAGTTTCGTACGGAATTTGGATTCCAAGCTCTATTGCAATCACCTTAAATCTCTTATCGATATACTCCAGAAGGTTCTCAAGATCCCTTTCGATTACAGCGTCAAAATTAACTAGATTCCTCATCGCAAGAATAATATTCTCTCTTACAATTTCTTCATTTTTGTCAAGGATTGGCTCTTCAACTTCATACAACATCTCGTATTTCTTATTGTCCCAGTAGATGTGGACATATGCGAAAGGATCTATTAAGGCGTACCTTATGTCTATTTTTGTTTTATCTTTTATAGATTTCAATGGAGGAGTTTTAGGGTTAAAATCTATTCTTGGCCTTTGGTAGTCCTTTATTGACGGTGGAATTGGTAAACTTTGTTGCATTTTTATCTCCTTATTTAATCTTTATATCTATAATTGTTTTATTGTTTATGTCTTCACCCTTATTCGCGAAAACTAATCCGTATTTTGTAGGTGCCTTAGTTACAATCTTGACTTCGTTCTTATTTTCAAATTGAAGGTTATACTTACCACTATAGTTGCTTACCAAGGTAACTACACTTGTTTTCCCCCTCTTTTGAGTACTAGCTAAAATGTTTCCAATATTTATATAATCTCCTTCTTCCCCATTTTCACCGGGCTGAGTGTATGTATATTTTCCCTCAAGAACAAAAATAACCATATCTTGGCTTCCGTCAATTCTTAACTCTCCCTTTTTTATTCCAATATCTACAACCCTTTGGTTTCCTGCTCCTCCCTGAACAATTGAAGAGACAATTCCGCCAATATCTTCAAGCATTGCGACGCTTTGTTCAACAATTGCCTTGTCCTGGATTTCTTCAATTTTAGGCTTAGCAAATGAAATAAACAATCCTATTACTGTTAGGGCTATAAGGGTGTATATCACTGTTTCAACCCACACTTGCGAGCGTTTTGACTTCGGCAAGAATTTATTATTAGTCTTTAAAGTCAAGGCACGAGTTGCTTTACGTCTACCTCTAAGTTTATCACCTACACCTTTCATATAATAGCAAAAGAAAAAGAGTTTTTAATGTTTTTCTTTCGAAGTTTCGTAAATTAAATCCTAAAAGTCTTATTCTATCTCAACAATTTCCAATATCTGAAATTGTCTCCTCTGTTTCACACAGCTTCCCATCTATTCCAGGAACCATTCTTAATGAGTCTGGTCTTCCGCTGAAACCATTTGTAGTTAAGTTGTAAATATAAGTCAAGCCCGAATTTGTATCTGGAAGCTTTAAAGGAGCGTTATAGCTTCCCCCATACGGTCTTAAGAATAAGAAGTTAGCTTCCGTGGTTTTCAGTTCAAAACTTTTCGAAGTTCCCTGGCTGCTCACACCTATTAAAGCTTTTTCGATAGCAACATCGCTTAAACTTATTGACAGGTGAACTTCATTAGAGCTTACATTATAACATGTGTAAGTATCGCTAAACGTCAATTTCCCATAAACATCAATACACTCAGCAGGGGGAAGTCCATCATCAACCAACTCCTTCATAACTCCCCAAACAATTCCCACAAGAGTAATTGTAAGCAGAACTAACAATAGAGTCGCAACAACCGCAGATAATCCTTTATTGCTCTTCATCATTTTCATCTTAGCCTGCCAAAGGTATTTTATACCCATAATTTTCTTCGTTGCAAATATAAATTTTATTCCCATCGCTACCACAGCTTCCCATTAGTGTAGGGATCAAGGTTATTGAAGTAGGGTTACCAGAGACCTCAGATAGAATATTCCCTGAGAAGGCGTTTCCCTGGTTTAAGCCAATTCCGAGCCAACCGTATTCATTTAGGTCAAATGTCGTGAATCCCGCGTCACCTTCAATTTTTATTTTCATTCCAAAAATGGGCACGTTTCCAGTATTAGACACATACAAATCCCCTAGGTCGAGGTCGTAATCTGCAAAAAATTCAACATCCTTACAAACCAACTCTATGTTCTGCTCGAATTTCAAACACGTTTCATCCTTCAAGCTTCTAAACCAGAAAAAAACTATCAATGCAATAACTATTACTATACCTACTAAAAGAGTTGTTGCAACAACAGGCGTTACACCACGAATGCCTCTTTTTCTATCCATATTATTTTAAAGTTCTTCTTGTTTTTAAAGTTTTATACTATTTACCTAATCGTTTAATATAATCGGAATTTATATCATTTAGCGAACTAACTAAATTTATTGTAGGATATGTTTTTTCTTTGTTTTTTACATATCCTATGCAGTACATTCCCGCATTTTTGGCAGCTTGCATTCCGCTAACGGCATCTTCTATAACTAAGCTCTCCTCTGGAGAAATGCCTAACTTTTCAGCAGCCAATAAAAATATCTCTGGATCCGGCTTTCCTTTCTTAACCATATCTCCACTTACAATTTCTTTGAAATATTTCTTGACATCCAATTTTTCAAGAACGGTGTTAACATATCGTTTATTAGATGCAGATCCTACAGCCAGTGCAAACCCTTCGTCATACAATCTTCTTATTAGTTTCTTAGCCCCCATCACTTCTTCAACACGAACAGAAGCAAGCTTTTCTAGCCTCTCCCACTTTTCACGAATTATTTCCTCGATATCATATTCTTTCTCTTGCTTACTTAACAATTCTTCTATAATATCTCTAGTTCTTACTCCGGCATACTTTCTAGTTATTTTTTCAGGAGAAATTTTAACACCATACCTACCAAGTAACTCAGATTCCACACTAGAATGGGGCTTTTGAGTGTCAGATATGACTCCATCCATGTCAAATATGATTGCTTTGATCATCCACCATTGGGTTAAAATGCAGTTAAAAGGTTTATGAAGAAAAACTATTTTGAAAATGTTTATTAGTTACAAACAATGCTTTGCTTAATCACAGAATCAGCTCCACAACTCACAAATCTCAGCTTATTGTTTTCTTTTTGCCATCTTACTGGAGTAAGCTCTATTTCATAAAAAGTCTGACCAGCAGAAAGATTGAAGATGTTATCTGTTTTCATTTCTGGCGAAAATGAGTTGTTATTTCCAAGACTTAGCAAAATGGCATTAGAAAACTTGAAAACTAAGCCGCTGGAATTGTCTACATACTGAGTTAAGTCAATCACTGACAGACTACCATTAGAATTGCTTCCCTTTAGGTAATATCCTGCTACATCGAATCTTCCATTATTCTCAATAGTAATATTAAGTTTATTTGTCGAGCAACTGTAATTATAGTCTCTAATTGTCAAAGCAGATCCGTCTGGGCAGGCTAGAGGTTCTTTAGGAACATAAGATTTCATCCAGGCATACATAACTCCCCCCATTACAACGGCGAGAGAGATCAATAAGGCATATCCTATTATTACGCTTACACCTTTTTTATTCAATTTCTTGTACCCCTTCTTTTTCATTTTTTATATTCTCGCAATGTTTTCTTAGAGGAGATGTCATAAGGATAAAGATCGAAGATCTTTGTCCTTATTTATTCGTTGCAACATACCTTTCTTCCCCTATTTCTTGAGACATTATGAAATAAAAATCTTTGCCTTCTCTTAATTCAAAGTCATAATCAGAGTTTTGATAAGAAATCGTGACGCTGTCTGATCCAGAAGTATAATTTGTGTAGTCTGTTTTAGCCGAGTTAATATAGTGGAATACACTTACTGCATTAGACCCTGTTTCATCAACAATGTAAATGACTTCAATGTCTCTTCCAACATATCTGGAGAAGTTCCCTGTAAAGCTTTCCCAGTCGTAGTTTCCAGAGATTGCACTTCTATCTAGGAAATTTCCCGATTCTTGGGCTAATTCTTCGGCAAGATCATAGACAATGGCTGGTTCTCTCTTTTGAGAATAGTTTGCAACCGTGAAAATACCGGCAACGAGCCCGATTATTACTATAGCCGCTATGAGATAAAATTGTCCTCTTTTACTTTTCACCACCTTAATCATAATCATTAAACACAAGAGAATTATAAAAAGCTATCTAAACCAAAAAAATAATCGATATGTTTAAATAATCTCCCTCCAAGAAATTTCAGGCAAAATGGCTTTCAAACACATCTATAAAAAAGTACTTCCGTATGTTGCGTCTGTCTTAGTTTTAGCTTCAAATACCTCAAAAGCCGGAGAGGATTTGAGTTTTGAGGTTGGGAAAAATACAAAACTAGAACAAAGAGTAAATGTAGATATTGTAAGTGATTATTCTATTGATGAGTTATACGACCTCTCAAAAGTTACAGAATCAATCAACTCTAAGTATCCTAACTTACTCAAAAAACTAAATGTTGTTATTGATCGTTCTGAATACAATTTTAAAAGCTCATCTTCCAATAACGCAACAGATTCACGGTTTAAGGACACTGTAGATCTTATAAGCATCTCTGAGAAAGAATATATCGAGTTATTTGATGCCGGACTTCTTTGGGGTTTTAGAGACAATCTTGCACACGAATTTGGGCATTTAGCAGTCAACGAGTACATTAGTTTAAGCCAATACGGATCGTTGGAGACAAAAACCGATTCTTTATTTCTTGCTTCAATAAAAGATCTTCCTGAAGATGCTATGAAAGAAGCCATACGAAATAGGAGGGCCTCCCAAAAACTCAGACGGTCTTTTTTAGATATTAACTCGAGTGTTCCAGAATTTAATCACGATCTTAAAGATAGACAGATAGGTTATGTTAGTAAAGGGGCAGATTACTATCGGTCTTTAAACTCTTCTGAGGGTTTTCCATACGATGGAACTAAAGGATTTAACAAACAGCCTAAAATATCTTCCATCTCTCTTCTAAAAAGTCTTGAGGAAGATATTGCAGAAACTTTTACTTACATTTTTAATGATTACAATTATGCTGACAATGATTCATTTGTCCAGGAAAAAATACGGGCAATTAATGAATTCATGAAGACGGTTTATGGGAATAAGTAACAAGGCTTGCCATTCTACACTTTAGTTTAATCTCTTAGTTTCTCACTATTCTCTGCATCTTTCTCTTGTTATTTCTAGTCTTTGATCCCTCAAGAACTAAATAGCTTGCAAGATATGCTTTAAACATCCAGAGAAGACTTCTTTCAACAATTGTGCCTTGGTTTTGGGTTTTCATCTTATAATGTATCAAGAACTCTTTCCCCAAGGGCTAAGTTCAGAAACGCTTCAAGTATATATATTTTTGTATAAAATTGGAGTAAGATGTTGATTTTTGCTGTTTAGTATATTTTTTAATCTCATTTAAGGACAGGTAATAATCTTTGAGCAGTTTCTTAACCCTTTCATTATTTTTTGGCAGCCTGCTTCTTGTTTTGTAAAGCTCATTACCATATCCTTTACTTATTGCAACTAAGTCAGCACCCCTTTCCACCTTTCTTCTAATATCTCC
>Ga0209541_10009652_pt1 | contig 15594 bp, 14 predicted proteins | sample RifCSPlowO2_01_FD_184027 | JGI IMG/M metagenome (GOLD analysis project Ga0209541, IMG submission 184027) | Groundwater microbial communities from Rifle, Colorado - Rifle CSP2_plank lowO2_0.1 (SPAdes) (version 2) | ecosystem: Environmental > Aquatic > Deep subsurface > Groundwater | place...
CAGGAATTTGAGAACCGAATCGTATAAATGACTTCGAAACTTTTTCAATATCACGAAAAAATTTTGGGATTAATCTAAGGTAATCCTTACAAATATAATTTTTGAAGGCTTCATATTCCTCTTTAACCGCGCAGATATCATTATCAACATTCATCCTATTCTTAATATAGAAATCTATGTCCAATAAAGAAGCCATATGGGTTATATATCCATGCTGAATAGCATATTCAGACAATAATTCTGTTTTGAAGCTGACTCCAACAAACCAATTTTTTATTGCCATTTTTTTCTGTAATAAAAAATTCCTTTATCAAATTTAATATATTCCACATAATTAAAATCTTCTGCTAATTTTGGATTTACATGTAATCCATGCACTAAAAACGCAACGATATTTGGTAAATGCGTAACCCCCATTGTAATTCTGTATTTATCTTGTGAAGTAAAATTACTTTGAACAAACCATTTTTTCATAAGTGAAGCTACTTGAACTGCATTTTCACTATTTAACCAATTACCTATGGTTGTAATATCTTTGATCAAATCTCCGGAAATAAGCTCTTGGACGCTGTAATCAACAATAATATCTTTATTATATTCTTTTTTCATCCATAAAATCTTATTTTTTACAGCCTCAGCCAATAATCTTGTTCTTTTATAACCACTGTAGTTAATTGTTATCTCTACTGGTTTGTTTGTGATAAGTGTCTCTTCAATTAATAGATCAGCAACCGCTTTAGCTTGTTTTACGCCCATTTCGCTTAAAGCTCTTTGTCCTTCTGTTTCTTTGGCAGTTTGATTTGATGATATTTTTTCTGGATGCCTTAAAAGATAAGTAACAGAATGAAAGTTGTACATACCATAAATCTCATTAATTTTAGTCCAAATATCAGCAATATGCTCTGCATTTGTTTTCTTTAATATAATAAAAAAACTTAATATCCGTGTTAAATGCTCTAATTTATCAGGATGAATTTCATGTTTATGATCATCAATATATTTTTCTATAAATCCAATAATTCTTTTAGCATGATGCTCAATCTCAGCCAGAGAGGTTTTTTGAAGCAACGGCCCTTTCATTTTTCTAACTATCCTGTCAATCTGCTGGCATTCAGACTCTACATTTATTTTTTTGTCAAACATTTTTTTAATATTCTTATAATTCCCTTATCTGCATCAACCTCAACTAGATCGCCATCTTTCAATACTTTAGTAGCTATTTTTGTTCCAATCACACATGGTTTTTTCATTTCTCTTGCTACTATCGCAGCATGAGAAAGCAAGCCACCCTCATCTGTGATAATTGCAGCAGATCTGCTTAATGCAGGCACTAAATCAGGAGTTGTTTGTCTTGCTGCTATAATATCCCCTTCTTTAACTTTATTGATATCATCTATTTTGAATAATAGCTTTACAATACCCTTTGCTTTGCCAGTGTATGCTGTTGTTCCTCTGAATTCTTTGATCTTTTCTTTAACTTCAGTCTTTAGCTCTCTTTGTTCAATCTTTTTTGCTTGTTTATCCGTCAATACCTTAATTTTATTTCTTTTTCTTAATAATACACAATAATCCATCCTTTTATGGATCTCCTGCTTATTTATTGCTTTATCTTTCTCTAAGGCATTAGTCATCTCATTTGGTGTAAGAAACCTTACTTCTTTTCCAGATAATCCTAATCTTTTGCCTATCTCTGAATATAACTTTCTTGTGTAATAACGCTCTTGGCTTATTACAGATCTTCTAAAATCCTTTAAATAAATCCATTTTTCATAAACATACACCATTCTTTTTAATTCTTCTGGAAATCTAAATTCATTTAAGATATCTTTTTTCCTTTTTTTTTGTCTATTTGGATATTCTTCAATCTCTTTCAATCTTTTTTTTATTTCTTTATCTCGAATCTTTTCTTTTATTTTTTTAATAATGTCTTCTTTGTTCCATTCTGGTTCTTCAGCCTGAATTGGAACCCAACAAAATTTTTCTAGATGTTTTTCTATCTTTTCTTCAATTTTTTTAGGAATTTTTTTTTTAATAGTCTCCAAATCTTTATTAAATAATTCTTTTATTTGTGAATCATTTCTAATCCCATACACAATCTCTAATAATTCTTTTTCCTGTTCTAAGACATAGCTTCTTTCAGGCATCGAGGTGATTATGCTCAGATATTTGATTGCTCTTTCTGTTTTGTTTCCGCTTATTTTCTTTTCAAAGAAACTTTGGAAAATATGGATTATAATTTCATCAAAAAATGTTGGCAAAACCAGGAAAGGAATGGCCTCTACCATGCTATTGAAATATTCTTTAAATATCTTTGATAATTCTTTTTTTGTCTTATTATTCAGATTTAATTTATAATTCTCTTTTATGATATTAATTGCATTTTGGAATAATGAGATGCCTTTTTCAGGCAAGGATATTTTCCCTAGTCTTTTCATTAAAAGTGTCTCTATCTTTTCTAAGTCCTTATCATTAACATAATATTCTGCTGCTTCTTTTCTACAAATCATCAGCATATCGAAGAAGCCATGTCCGACTTGCTTCTCCATCTGTTCAGCCCAACCTTTAAGTTTGGTATGCATTAATATTACATTTTGTCTACGGGTAACTATTCTTTTCCAACTCATTTTTATTATTATACCCTCCTACAAAACGTCAAAAACCCAGTATGGCCAATTCCTTCTGACTTAGGCCTTGCAATCCTTCCTTCAATTCTCCATTCCCTCTCAATCAATTCAATTGTTTTCTCGTATAAAAATTTATCATTATTCATAATTGTATTTACAAAATCCAAGGTTTGCGTAATCTGGGGATTATAGCAGACTAGATATCCTCCAATCCTTAATGCCTTTTCACAGTTATTTATAGCATTCCAAGGAGTTGGTAAATCAAGAACAATTAAATCTACATTCTCTTCATCAATTCCTAGAAAAATACTCTTCTCCTTAACTTTAATATTTTTTAAATTTAATTTCTTAATATTCTCTTTAGCAGCCTTAATATTTTCCTTGTTAATTTCATAGCTAATAACTTCTTTGCATAAATGCGCAAGATAAATTGCATTTGCACCGCAGCCTGTTCCTGCATCAACTATAATGCTTTTATTATTGATTCCTGTATAAGAAATAATATATCCAATGTCCTTAAGCATCATTATCTGCGAAGTCCTTTTTATCTTTTTATATTCATCAATGAAATCAGCATCTAATAAGATAAATTCTTTTCCCATAGAACTCTTAATAATGCTTCCTGACTTCTTCTTTAGCTCTTTCTTGTTTATTGTTCCATAAGAAGTTGAATAATCTTTGTTTAAATCCCCAACATAATACTTTTTCTGCTTTATTACTTCTATATTTTTATTTAATTCTTTAATAAATTCTTTCTTTGGTTTTGAGATTAGGACTTTGATTTTATTTTCCTCACAATACCTTTATTTGCATCTACTTCAACTAAATCTCCGTCTTTCAATACTTTGGTTGCGATCTTTGTTCCGATAACGCATACTTTTTTCATTTCTCTGCTTAAAATGGCTGCATGTGATGTTAAACCGCCTTCATCTGTAATTATTGCCTTTGCTTTTCTCATCAAAGGAACAAATTCAGGCCTTGTCATTGTTGTAACCAAGATATTTCCTTTCTTAAAATCTTGCTTAGATATATCAAGTATTACCTGCACCTTTCCTTCAATCTTCTTAACAGGCGAACTAGCTACTTGTCCTTTTATTTCTTTAGTAATCTTATGAGATGTTCTTTTTAATATTTCCTTAGCTTGTTTTCCATAGAACCATGTTTTGTTTATTTCATCTCTTTTTCCCTTGGTTATAACACAAGCTGAAACCATTTTTCTTTTCTTTAATATATCCTTTCTAAGCCTTTTTCCAATAAGAAGAAAATCCTTTAATTCTTCAAATGTATAATTATCAAGTTCCTTTCTCTTTAAATTAAACCTTTTTGCAATTTCCTCGCAATAAAGTTCAAGATAATAAGTTGTTTTAATCATATGTCCTTTTCTATTATCAATACCCCCTCCTAATGATTTTAAAATCTTGAAATGAAGTTTAAGATTATTAGAAATATCATATTTATCATAAATCTCTTTTTCTCTTTTTATTAAATTATTAATCTTATTTTTTAAACTATCATATTCTTTTTGTAATTTATTATTTCTTATCTCTTTCTTAGCGTTATTTAAAAAATAATCCCTATCAAGATACCTTGTTGTTTTAAAATTATTAAGAACATAAAAATATCTTTTAGAATGATTCTCTAATTCCCTCTTTAAACCATTAGTAATTTTATTTTTTTTTATGTCATTAAAATGCTTTAAACATATTTCAAGAAAATCTAATCTTTCCTTTTCCATAAAGCTTAGTTCATGAAAAGAGGATAATACAAAAATTATATCTTTTAATTTATCATCAGAAACTTTAATTTCTTTTTTAACAATATCTTCTAGATAATATGCTGTGAATATATCAACACACTCTATTGCGGCTGCATACGGTAAGTAATTAAGGTACTTTTTTGTAAATCTAACATAAGAATTAGCCAATTCTTTATTACCAATTTTATTTTTATTTTTTATAAAATCAGATGCCTCTTTAAAACAAATCTCAGCTTTTTCATTAAAATCTTTTCTGCACCTCTCAAGAAAATTATCATCTTTTTTCATCTCTTTAAAAACATATTCATAAACCTTGTATTTCTCATCCTCCGGGCTTCTCTCATAAATAAAATCACCATTGAATAAGATGATTACAATTTTGAAAATCTTTGTCTTAAATACTTCTGATTGTCTTATAAAACAATGGAATACACTGGCAATTGACTGGATAGTAGCAGGTGCTTCCTCGCTCCACCACGTATGCTTCTCAATTTCCTTAAGCAATTCTTCATATATCATTTTATCTTCCTCACAATACCTTTATTTGCATCCACTTCAACTAAATCTCCATCTTTTAAATTAGATGTTATTCCAGCAATACCTACAATACAAGGCTTATTCAATTCCCTGCTTACAATAGCTGCATGAGATGTTACACCACCATATTCAGTAAGAATTGCTTTAGCTTTTTCCATAATTGGAACATAATTTATCATTGTTTGTAAGGCGACTAAAATCTCACCATCTTTAAAATCTTTGAACTGTTCATGCAAAAGAATAATTCTTACTTTTCCTTTTATTTTTCCAGGGTTTGCAGGCATTCCTTTTAATTTTTCAGCCATATTCTTGGATTTAGGCAGGTATTTTCTTAACAATTCTTCAGCTTTTTTACCTTCAAAAATTCTATATTTGCCAAAAATATTTGTTGTAACGCATAATTTCTTTCTTTCATTTATTAATCTGGATTTTGACTTAAGACTTAACTCTTCTGGAAATAAATAACTAACATCTTCTCCAATATCTTTTGAAATATCATTTATTATTTTCTTTAAGATTTTCTTTGCCTTATTATGTAAATTTCCACTGTGATCCCTTGCTTTTGCTCCAATTCTTTTCCATTCTTCCTTATCTTCAATCTTTGGAAACCATATATCTAGAAGAAGAACAAACCAAATATGCATAGTTGCATATGATAAATTATCATTTATTTCTTTAATATACTCAACGAATTTGCTTGAATTATCAAACTTTCTTTTCATCATCTTTACAATTCTTTTTGACTGAACATAATAATCATCAATAATTTTCTGAATAAAATTTGAGTCAAGAAGATCATACAATTTATTCACATCCTCTGCCAATAAATATTGATAATGAAGTTTATCTTTAACATAGGTAAAATTTCTTACTTTAACTCTAGTAATCTTAAAGAACTGATTTACACTATTGTCAGCAAACCAAGGCCACGCCGTAAGAGGCAATTCATTCCACACTCCTAAGATCGCTAGTTTACTCATTTCTTATTCCTCCTTACATATTCTTCAACAGCCTTCCTTGTTGTTACCCAGTTTCTTCCGAGCTTTATAGTTTCCAACTTGCCTTTTCTTGCCAATAAACTGAGATATTCCTGGCTGTAAGGGCATATTTTTGAAGCTTCTGCTAATGATATATACTCTTCATCATCTTTTGAAGATATCTTTAAAGCATCAATCCATAAAGATAATGACCTTTCCATATTTCTTGCAATAAAATTTACAAAAGGAGCATAATTTTCTTTATGAGCTTGTTCTAAAGTTCTTATATACTTTTTTCTCTCTGTTTTTAATATTACAATTGGTTGAAATCCCTTCTGCATAAGCAGCAAATTAACAAGCAGTCTTGCAGCCCTCCCATTTCCATCTATAAAAGGATGTATAAATACAAATTTTTCATGCGCAAGAGCAACAAAATCCGCAATATTCATCTTCTTATTTTCATTAAGCCATTTAATAAATTCATCCATCAGCTTAGGAATAAGATCTGGTTTTGGAGGAACAAAAGACGCTCCCCCTATATGCACTTTTCTTAATCTATAAATTCCCTTTTCCTCTTCTATATTATCAAGCACAAGGCTGTTTATTTTACATATTATCTCTTTAGTTATTTTTTTCTTTTCTTTTACAATTGATTCAATAAAATCTATTGCTTTTTTATGGTTTATAGCCTCAAAATGCTCCCTGATTGATTTTCCACCTATAGTTATTCCTTCCTCAATAACAAACCTTGTTTCTGATTTTGTTAATCTATTGCCTTCAATAGCATTTGAGTTATATGTTGATTCAATATTAAAATTCTCATTTAATCTTTTCAGAGATGCCTTGGAAAAAGGCCTTAATCTGTCTAATTCTTCTTCTTTTTTTTGTAATCTTTCATATAAATCCTTATCAACCAGCATATACAAACTAGAATCAGGCTAAATTTATAAATATATCGGATAAGTTAAATTTTATGTTATCCGATATTGCTATTAAAAGGAATTAGCCTCTTTTTATTACCTTAACAATGCCCTTATCAGTATCAACCTCGACTAAGTCGCCGTCTTTCAATACTTTTGTTGCTATTTTTGTTCCGATTATGCAAGGCTTATTCATTTCCCTAGCAACAATTGCTGCATGGCATGTAACCCCTCCTTCATCAGTGATAAAGACTTCTGCAATTCCCATTGTAGTTACATAATCCGGAGTGGTCATCGTAGCAATCAAAAAATCTCCTTTTTTAACCTTTGCCCCATCTTTTGCAGATAAAACAATCTTCGCAATACCTTTATAAATACTTTTTTTACCTTTTGAAGCAACAAATCCTTTTAATTGTGATATATCTAACTGTTGTTCAAGCTCTTTCATAATTTCATTTTTTTCATCTTCATTAATCATTTTTATTTTTCCAAGACTTGCTTTGATGATGAAATCGTTATTAATTCTCCAATCAGACCTTTTTAATAATTCATCTCTGTTATCTTCTAATTCTGAGAGCTCTTCTGTGAATAAAAACTTTAGATTTTTATAAGAGATATTAAACATTTTTCCTAGTTCTAGTAATATCTGCGAATAATAATAATATAACCTATATTCTAGATTTTTGCGTTCATCAGTCCACACGGCAAGAGTATTAATTCTGTTTATTAATTCCAATTCTTTTTTATTTAATTTAAATTTTTTATAATTTTTTTTTCTTTTAATCAAATTTTCTTTATCTTCTCTTTCTATTTTTTTTAATTCTTCATCAACCTTTTTAGAATAATTTTTAACATTATTCTTTAACTTTTTAATAAAATATTCCCTAGTCCAATATTCCAAACCATCATATCCAAAAGGAATCCAGCAATAATCATCTGATAATTTTTTAGCAACTTCTTCTAAATTATGTTTATTTTGTTTAATCAATTTAGTATACTTTAGTAAATCAAACTCGAGTCTGCTTACAAAAGTTTTTTCTATAGGGGTTGTTAAAAATAAAAAAATATCATTTGGTAAATTTAACTTATTATTAACAATCTCTTTAAATTTATCCCCGCCGATGAACCATGAATACACATTAGGAATATCATAAATTAGCCATATTTTTTGTATCTTTTTAGATAATGATATCAACTCATCAAAATTTAATTTGGATAAATTAATCTTTTTTATTTCTTTTAAAAATTTCTTTGTCTCTTCAGCACCTTTTTCAATTTCTTTTTTAATATTATCAAAATAAATTTTATTAAGCATATTTTTCGCGATATGATTGCATACTCTTTCCCAATCATTTTTTAGAAATATTGATCTCACCCTGCCTGATTTATACTCATTAAATTCAATTGTTAATATAACACCGTATATATTTTTAGTAATAGGAGATGTTTGGGTGATTAAATTCCAATAAACAGGATTGAACATATAATTCCTTTCCCGCATTATTATTAATTTTTCCATTTTTATAATTAAAAATTAAAATAATAAGCGGGGACTGGGACTTTCTCAGCTTAAAAAGCTGTTTTGAACCCAGAGAAAACCGCTCTGCAGGCGGTCCCATTAGCCGTTCTGGTATCCCCGCATAAGAATAAAATATGACCTGTTTTTATAAAGATTGCTATGATAGTAAAAATTAAATAATCATTGTTATTTAGAAATCCTTGTGATAAAGGTCTTTTTATATAAAAATAGGTTGATGAGATATGATCTCTCTAAACTAAAAAGCGTTAGTTCTCTAAAGAAAAATAAGATGCTTGTTGTTGTCAATGATCCAACCCAGGATGATATTAAGCTTCTTGAAGAAAAGTTTAAGATTCACCCTATGACTTTAGAAGATATATTCTCTCCTTTAACAAGAATAAAATATGAGGAATTTGAAAACAATACGCTTATAGTATTTAAAGGCATTAACAAAATAAAAAAAATTGCAATTTCTTTTTACACATTATTTTTTGTTGATGGAGACAATTATATGATAGTTGTTTACTATAAAAATAATGACACTATTGAAAATCTTATCAACAACTATAATAAACTAGAATCATTGCTTAAAAGAGGAGAAGATTACGTACTTTATTATATCTTAGACAAAGAGGTTGATAAATATCTAGATATAAAAAATAATCTTTCAGAGCATCTAAGATATATAGAGGAAGAATTTCTTAAAAATCCAAGCAGGGAAGTGTTCAATAAGTTATTTCTAAAGGAGAAAATTACTATTGAAATAAGACAAAGAATAGATTCAATAACTGATGTCTGTGCCAGGTTAATGAAACCAACTGAAAATTTTATACAGAATGAGCTCATACCTTACTTTAGAGATGTATATGATCATGCTTTTAAAACTAACGAAGCATTAAAAACATACCTAGAAAGGATAAATGGTATAAGAAATACATATCTTTCATTAACATCAAATAAGATGAATCAAACAATAAGAATTCTTACAATTATAATGGCTTTAATTATGCCTATGACTGTTTTAACTGGTTTCTATGGGATGAACATAAAACTTCCTATACAAGATAATCCAAATGCATACCTCATATTAATAGCATTAATCATAGTAATTCTTTTATTAATGACATATCTGTTCAAAAATCTTGGTTGGTTAGGGAATAAAGAATAAAAAAAAAAAAAAAAGAAAGCGCGCCTGAAGGGATTTGAACCCTCGATCTACAGCTTAGAAGGCTGTCGCCTTTTCTAGCAAAAGTATCCAGTCTAGGCTACAGGCGCACGATATAAACAAAGAAAAAACTTTATTTATAAATTTATTCTTTAACAATTATATGCTTCCAGTCATGATAATTCTTTATTCCATGCACTGTTATGCCTAAACTTCCTCCGAATAAAATAACAAATTCAGCAAAGCTGAATAATGCATAACTCTTTAGAAGCAATAAAGAAACCAAAAAAGAAATAAACCAGTGATGAATGTGAATTCTGTAATTCTTTATCTTAAATATCCATGATGGAATCTTTCCTTTGGCTCCTGTATAAGGGCCTGCAAACATTTTTGTAGCAAAATAAGTTGCTAAAAAAGTTACCCCTCCTGTCATAAGGATAAACAACCAGTATTTAAGCAAGTCTATCATGGCAGCCACGACTTTGGATTTTTTAATTTTTCAGGAAGGTAATGTGATATAACATAATTTAACCCATGTTTTGCCAAAGCTTGTTGCTCAGCACGGACTTTCATCTGATAAAGCTTTTTTAAAGCGTTTTCCCATTCTTTATGCTGCTTGATAAATGGGTCATTTTTAATCAAATCTTTTATTTTTTTAAAATCTACTTCTTTTAAAGGATGGCTTGGCAATTTATAATTTTCTATGTCATCAGGGGTAATTCCTATAAACTTGGCATTTGGAACGCAAAAATATTTATTTATATGAGCAGCATTTCCTGATCCTACTTTTAATGTTCTATAGATATTTCCAAAACCATAAGGATCACCATCTGTAAAAGCATAAACCGGAATCTTTTTCGTTTCAGACAGTCTTCTAATAAATCTTCTGCAAGCCCTTGTCGGTACTCCTCCCATGCTTATCAATATGCAGTTGCTTTTTTTCCAGTAATTATGCTTAACCAGTCTTTGGAACATACCTGCTGTTTCTATGGCTAAAATAAAATCAGCATTTGTCTCAAACTTTAGTTCCTCAACAGATATTGGAATGGAGTATGCTCCTGAACCAAATTTAGTGCAGTCAATCCTTATTTTTTTTCCAGTCTCCCTGTCTTTATCGATAACAATTAACTTTCCAGCAATCTCTCCTCCTTTTTCTTCTGGGATAAAGCCTAGTTGTTCCCTATTAACTTCCAGCATTGCTTCAATATCATCCATAACTGCATCTGACTCAGCTTGTTCTTTAAATCTGGCTTCTCCCCAGTTTTTGCTTACATAATAAGCTTCTCTCTTAGTAGCCATATCATTTCCAGAGACAACTTCTTTGCTTAAAACCATCATTCTTAATGTCTGCGCAAAACTCTTGATTGTAGATGCTGTTAATGTTCTTGTTTTTTTTCTTCCTAATAATTCAAAATAACCTTCCTTTCCATATTTAACATTAGATAGGTTTCTTAATGGGCTGGTTAATTGCGGTTTTTTTTTTCTTAATATCTTTCTATAAACGTCTTCTGCAATTCCCTTAATTTGGTTAACAACATTACTCATTTTCTTCCTCTTCCCCTTTCTTCCCTAATTTTGCAAAAGCCTCATCATATTCAACATTTTTTTTTTCATCAAAACCTACCTCTTCGATTTCTCCTCTTTCTTTTTCTAAGATTTGATATAATAATTTTTCAACTTTTTCCACATCTTCTTTTTTTAGATTTAATAGTTCCTTTAAAGCTTCTCCTACATGCGGAATGTATTTTTCTATATACCCTCTTTTTTCCAATTCTGCTCCAACTTTTTTTTTTCTCAAAACATAACTTGCCAACTTCCTCCCGCATTCCTGCAGTGCTAATTTTATTTCTTTAACAATTTCAGGATAATGGGCAATTGCTTCTTTGCTTTCGCTGGTAAACGGAACCCATACACTAGCCATATGAACTACAACTGTACAAGGTCCTATTGGCAAGGCAGACTGGCTTTGGTTAAGCCCGTAAGCGCGCCAGTTTGTCTGAATTATAGATCTTGTTACAGCGCATGCGCTCTGTTGGTATAATAATGGAACTCTATTAGCAAACCTTATCACTCTTATAAGCTGATCTTCTGGCTGTTTGCCCCCATAAGCAATTCCAACTTCTATCTGGAATGGATTGCCTCTATAAACAGAAGGCGGCCTGGTTGTAGTAGCATAGAACTCAGCATTAATCTCTTTTCTTAATCCTCTTTCTAAAAATTCCTGGCCGATTGGGCTTAAACAGTCAGTCGGTGGATTTTGTATCTTTGTTTTTTTTATCCCATCAACCAGCTTTTCAATCATCTCTCTTGACATATCTCCTGGCTTTGTCGAAGGCAGTAATGCAGCATTTTCACAAATCGTTTTCGCTGTTCCAGGGCCAACCTTTGTGAATTCCTGTGTTAAAAATGATTGTAATGTTTTTGCTTTTGTAAATCTCAGCATATTCATCATAATACCAAGCTCAACTCCACTAGGATGGGGTTTAATCTCTTTTGGTTCTTTAGGAAGCTCTTCTACTACTCTTGGAAAGATTATTTGCTCTGCTTTTGGATTTGTATAAATTATATTAGCATAAGGATTGGCTATAGCTGTTTCTTTTAGATATTCATCAATGCTTTGGCTGCCTCCGCTATACGATGCTTCTATATCCAGCTCTATTCTCGTTCCGTTGTTTTTATTCCACTCGACAATCTCCTCTTTTTTAATCTCAGGAGTATTGGTTCTTGTATTAATATGCAGTTCATAGTAATGCGCTTTATCATTTGGTCCTATTTTAGAGGTTATCTTTGCTGATCTGCCTGTTGTTAACTGGGCATACATCACAGAAGCGCTTATCCCAATGCCCTGCTGGCCTCTGCTTTGCTTCATCCTGTGGAACTTGCTTCCGTATAATAATCTTGCAAAAATATTTGGAATTTGCTTTTTGACTATTCCCGGGCCATTATCCTCTACAATAACCCTGAATCTTTCATTCTGCATATCAATAACTTCTACAGAAATTTCAGGCAGGATTCTGGCTTCTTCACAGGCATCTAAGGAATTATCAACAGCCTCTTTTATAGCAGTCATTAAACTTTTTTTTTTATTGTCAAACCCCAATAAATGTCTATTCTTGCTGAAGAACTCTGCTACTGATATCTCCCTTTGTTTTGTAGCTAATTCCAATGCAATTGGTTTTGATTCTTTTTTTATTTCTTCATCCATCATTTTTATAGAACAAAATAAATTATTTATAAATTTATTTATATTTTCATCTCTTTCCTTTTTTTTTCTAATGAATTATAAACTTTTGAATGCGGCGAGCCCTTTAATAAGCTGTCAATAGCTCTTTTTGCGATATTTACATTTTCTATTAATCCGATGATTCCGATCGTCTTTCCATAAATAGATAAATGACAATCTGTTAATGATTCAATTGTCCTCCTGCATTTGCCTTTTGTTCCAATAACCCTTCCTTTTATTCTTATTAAATCTTTTTTTTTTTTTTTTTGTATATAATCACTTAAATTAATCAATTCAAAACAATAATCATTTTTCAGCAATAGCTCTGCTATCTCTGGATTAAATCCTCTTCCTATAGCAGTTATTATATAATTTGTGTTGTACAGGGAAACTGCATCGCTTCCTTCAACAAAAACCTCCCCTTCATCGCTGTCTACTCTAATCTTTGTATTTGTTTCTTTTTCTATTTTTTTTTTTTGTTCTCCATTCCTTCCTATTAAAACAGCAACTCTTGCCTTAGGTATTTTTACTTCGTAACGGAATTCCATATTTTCTCCTTATTAGCGTTCAATCCAATCTTTTTAAAAAAATTAACAATATTATTTATATCTCTTTCTAAATATTCTTTGCTTCTTGCATCTTCTGTTGTAGTTGCCTGGGACATATCAATAAAAACAGCATGCTCATTAAAGTTTAATATGTTAAATGCACTTAAATCAGCATGAACTAATCCAGCTTTATATAATCTATTTATGCCATCAATTATTTCATTAAAGAATTTTTTCTTATTTTTAGGAATAGAATCTTTTAATTTTGGAGCAACATCTTCTTTCCCTATAAATTCAATAACCAATACATTGTTTAAAAAAGTAATAGGCGTTGGAACTTTGACATTAGCATCTCTAGCTTTCATCAAATTTCTAAATTCCCTCTGGACCCATAAAAATATTATTTTTCTCTTTTTCTTCTTTAATCCCTGATAACGAGGATCATATTTGATGTAGTCATACATCCTGTTAAAATCACATGTTTCCAGTCTGTATATTTTGACAATTACCCTTTTTCTGTCTTTTAAAGCGCTGAATATATTAGCTTCTTTTCCTACATATAAAGTTGACTCTAATCCATCAATATATCCTTTGCTGATTAATTTAAGAAGTGTAAGATTAGTGAATTCATCAAATACATTATGCATTACTTTGAATTTTTCTTTGGTCATAACATAAATATCTCTATTATGATTTATAAATCTATTTATATTATGTTTCAATATTGAAAATAATTATCATATAGAAAATTATAAATACTTAATACTATTACCAAATTATAGCCCGACATGAGAGTACTCATGGGAGCTATGCTTAATGCTAAGCAATGAGCTTGGGAGTTAGTGTATCGGGCTACAAATTATGATTATTAATTGTTAAAATTAATAACAAAATTAAAAAAAAACAAAAATTAATAGAACAAGTCATTATTATCATTTTATCATTTTATATTTAAGTAACAGAAATAGAATAATCAAAAAATAAAATAAAAAGAGAGGAAAGAGATTAAGAACTTGTTCTATAATATAAGAGGAAGTATCATGTTCACTTTATTCATTAATGAGTATTTTAATTCAATGGATAGATAAAGATACTTTCTTCTAAAACAGGAGTGATTAAAATGGCTAAAATTAGCCCAGTATCAGCAAAATACATAGTTCATGCTGCAATTAATATTGAGGGTGTTGTAGACAAGCCAGATGTTATTGGAGCAATATTCGGACAAACAGAAGGTCTGCTTGGAGCAGATCTAGAGCTTAGAGAACTCCAAAGATCAGGAAGAATTGGAAGGATAGAAGTAGATGTAGATACAAGAAGCGGTAAAACACAAGGAGAAATCATAATTCCATCTTCACTAGACAAAGCAGAAACTTCCATTATAGGCGCATCTTTAGAGATTATTCAAAGAATAGGCCCTTGCAATGCTAAAATAAAAGTTGCCAGCATAGAAGATGTAAGAGTAAGCAAAAGAAGCTTTGTTATTGAGAGGGCAAAAGAACTTTTAAAAACTTTAATGGATTCTGTAATGCCAGATTCCCAGGAATTAGCAGATGAAGTTGCTTATTCTGTCAGGGTTATGGAAATAAGGGAATATGGAAAAGACAGGCTTCCAGCAGGGCCGGCAATTGATGAGTCAGATGAGATTATTGTTGTAGAAGGAAGAGCAGATGTTTTAAATCTGTTAAAGCACGGAGTTAAAAATTGTATTGCTATTAATGGGACATCTGTTCCAGAAACAATAATTGACTTAGCAAAAAAAAAAATAGTTACTGCTTTTGTTGACGGCGACAGGGGAGGAGACTTAATAATAAAGGAATTGACAAACGTAACAGAGATTGATTATGTTACAAAAGCTCCAGACGGAAAAGAAGTAGAGGAAATAACAAAAAAAGAGATTCATAAGGCTTTAAGGGGAAGAATTGCAGTGGAGCAGGCAAAAATGGAAATCAAAGACACTAATCACAAAGAAGAGCTTAAACCAAGTCCTTTTGTCAAAAGGACAATAAGGCTTTCTTTGGATGAGAAAACCAGATTTAGGAGAATGCTTGACAATCTGATAGGAACAAGAGGTGCTTATATCTTAGGGGATAAATTAAATTTATTAGGCAAGGTTCCTCTAAGTGAAGTCTCTGCTACAGTTAAAAACCTAAACAATGCTTATGCAATTGTTATGGATGGAACTATTGACAATGAATTGCTGTCAACAGCAGAAAGATCTAACATAACTTATCTTATTGGAATGAATTCAAAAATTCCAGGAAATAATAAGGTAAATGTCTTGACAAACAGAGATTTAGCTTAATTTTTTTTTTTTTTTTTTTTTTA